>Ga0210059_1002331_pt1 | contig 29643 bp, 21 predicted proteins | sample Ectturendosymbi2_FD_188042 | JGI IMG/M metagenome (GOLD analysis project Ga0210059, IMG submission 188042) | Ecteinascidia turbinata endosymbiont from Florida, USA - Sample 2 (SPAdes) (version 2) | ecosystem: Host-associated > Tunicates > Ascidians > Unclassified | place: Key West, Florida...
GACTGCCATCTGCTTTCGTCTTTTTGCGATGATTCAAACTTGCACATATCTCTATTCAAGTATGTACTTTCCACGATGGGTGTAAGCAAGGAATCGATCAGCAAATTTTTAATAGGAAATCGATTTGACGTAAAATTACGCATCCTCAGTCCTGAAAATTGCAAGCAAAGCTTACAGGTGAAAAGTTGAAAGGCTGAAGCCTTTGAAAGGCTGAATTTATAGTTTTATTTGCTTGAAAGTTAAAAGGAAAAATAAACGTACATTTTCTATTTCAAAACCCATGTTTTCTTCACTGTTTATCTTTCGTAGAATTGTGCCTATAGGCTTATCTAATATTTGAAATAGTATGAAGGTCACACTTTCAAATTTTGCCATGGGCGCCATTTTACACAGATACTCCACTGCCTCACTAAAAAAAGTTACTCAAACATAACCATCAAGCATATCGTAGCAACAAAAAGCTTCACATGCCCATGTGGGCTAACAGACGTCTTTACGCCCCGCCTTCGTTTAAAATGCAACAGCTCGAACCAAAGATGAGTGAAAAGCAACGTTTTCAGCTCCACAAGAACCAAGAAATTAGCACAAAGTGAAAACATTTCTAGTGATCTTCAAAGATCGTTTTAAAAAGTCAGGGCAACAGGGGAAACGCCCTATGTCCAGACTTTAAAGCGACTGTTGTTGTAATTTTCCATCTCTGGCATAAGCTGGAAGCGTCACCGTGATTTATAGCGGAAACATATGATGAACTTGTCGATGTTAAGTGTGTGGTCTGATCAGCATAATGCCGAGTGCACAGGAGTGAGAAGCCGCAAAATGATTGCACGTCTTCTGCTTCTACAATCTGTCGATTTGCACTGGAGATTAAAGCATCCTACGACATACCAAACAGCTTTAGATCTACAGCAAGAGTACCAAGTTTGCAGTTTAATCGGAATGCAAATTTTGTCTGCAGGTAAACCTGTAGCACAGTTCAACGTAGCTATAATCCTAAGTAGGTACGCGTGTTCCATCAGAAGCTTCTTGAACAAAACGCTATTCTGCAAAAGCGTTGAAAAGATTCGACCGATGGTTGAAATAAGATAAATGAAGCTGAACAATTTAGGCAAAAAGTAAATACAGAAAACGCTTAAAAAATTAAGTTACTTTAAATTCTAAGAAGGGCAGAGGTATTTACTTCACCAGTGAGATCAAAAATGTCTTGTGAAAACTAAGTCTACCAAGACCATTATTTATTCGCACTGTTCGCTAAATTTTTTGTTCGCTAAATATTCGCACTGTTCGCTAAACAAGAATGTTCGCTAATTTTTTTTCTGCAGACACGCAGGTCTGTGCCTCAAAACAATTTGAGCTAAACTTGAATGAAGTTGCAGCTGTTCACTAGATCAATGCTTTTTTATGTTTGCGAAGAGCGTTTTGTAAACAGTGGACCAAAATTCGCTTTTTGGTGCCGCGGCGAACAAAACTCACTGATCACTGATCACCCTCGACATATTCGTTGCAACAATTTTGTTCTGATCTATGTGCAACAACCTGTAACCAACAGAGCAGACTGCATGGTCTTATAGGTATACGACTAGTGGAGCAAATAATTTGGTTCCTTTTACTGCTCACGAACCATTCATGTCTTCAAAATACAAGTTTTCACCCAAGAGCGTAGCCGAGGGGTCGCATGGGCCATGTGCCCCAATTTAAATGTATAGTTGTGACATATGTTCATTTTTAAAACTGTGGGGGTGCTGTGTAGCAAGCTGGGAGTTTCGCACAGTGCTACGTTATCACAGCACGTGTGACGCGATGCCATGGACTGTTTTCAAGTAGATCCGTGAAGAGGCGTGCTGAGCTGACCCTGATCAGTTTAAGATAATCCTTGCGAAATGCAAGGCTTCGAGTTTGTTGGATTGTCCACCTACGACCGAACATTGATCCTTGGCGGATGCAGGGCCTCGAGTCGTTTCTGCAATTCATCAAACAAAAGTGGTTGTTAACCTATGGGTAATGACCTGCGAAGTCGGCAATGGAAGTCGGCTTGGTAAAAGAAAATAAGAAAATAATCTTTGTACAATGTAACTTTTACACTTACGCGTAATATAACACATACTTTTAAATAATGAAAACCTTATAAGCCACCAAGGTGTGATCATTGCGTTATTCATTTGGTGTTTATACTACCAGTTAACACAACTAGTGTGTCTACAGCACAGGTGATCGGAGTCACTTTTTTGACTCCAGCTCCTGCTCCGGATCTCATTGAAAATTTACACTCCCACTCCTGTTTGAATTCCGAAAACTTGAAAGCAATGTATATTTTGCCTCATGAGGCAAAATAGACTGCTGAAGCTATTCTGCCGTCACCCATTCGAACAAGTTATATCATGGTTTCAGTGCTGGCAAGCAGTTAGTGGCTTCTTGTCTACTTTGCGTTACTGTAGGCAAACTCTTACTCTAACCCTTACCCGTTACCTCTTTGTGTGAGATTGTATTGTCATATGATCACTTCAACCAAACATGTTCATCTTAAGGCAAAATAACCCAAGCACATATTTTGCCTCGTGAGCAGTGTTCCCTCTGAGAAAATTTTGCACTGAGCAAATGTTTGTTTTAGTGCGCACGCAATTACGCAACCATGCGTAACCATGTGCAATCACAACCACTGAAGCGTGCCCTACGGTGAAAGGGCTATGCGATTTTTGAACGACATATAATTTGGAATGCAAGTGCGCGAGAATGAGATTTCACTGCGCAAATGGTCTGGTGACACTGTGCAATTGCGCAGTTGCGCACCTTAGAGGGAACACCGCTCATGAGGCAAAATAGACAACACCAAGCTTGAAACCAAGAAATAGAGTCATATGTCCTTGTCACCTGACCCAAATCTCATTCAACTCTTATAGTCCTAACCTGAACCAAATCTTGTTGAGCTTTTTCATGTAACTCTTTATGCTTTAGGCACAAGTACAATGAAACAAGAACAAGTTACAACTGCTGTTATCTTTTCCCTTAGGCTATTAGCCTCCACATATAAACTAAAGCCTGCATTTGAAAACACTTGACACTTTATTCACATATTTAAATTATTTCCCGTATTTTATTGTGAACTCGCAAGGTAATAATGGCATGTTAAGAAAGAGTTTGAAGTAAAATGAATTTTAGTTGCCTTGGTTGATATAGTGATACTGCACTGTTGTGGTTGCATTTAAAGGTACATACACTTTTGTCTTGTGCATTTTAATAAAAATAATAAATTGTGAATACCGCTTAAAACATGACACAGCGCAGGGTTAAAACTTCCAGTAACTGACGTGTCCACAAAATCAAAATAACCTATTCCTCTGATACAGCAACTGAGGTTTGACTCTATGTCAGTCAGAACAGAGCCCGCCAGTGTGCCACCCTCCTTCATCCTGACCAACCTGCACTGAATTTTCACTGTCCCAGTTTAAGCAAGAGAATAGAGCCAGCATGTTATTCTAACGATTAGCCTGTCGGTGAAAAACTTTAAATTGGACAACAGCTGTAATCCGGCTCCTGTAAAAATGGAAAATTTCACTTCTGCTGCGGGTCCGGTTTTTATTCAAAATTCCGACTCCGCCTCTCGCTTCGGTAAAAATCCTAGACTCCGGTCGGAGTCCACTCCGGCACTCCGGCTCCGTGATCACATGTGGTCTACAGAAAGTCTTGTTTTGTTTTTTGTATCGTTGCGTCACAGAAAGCATATGATCGCGATGAGTACTACACACCCACACACTCGGACTGCCATGCTGCCAACTGCTCTGCATGCAGAGAGTAAAGTTAGTTGCGATTCCCTTCAAATAAGAATCTTTAATCAGACAGCACAATTATTTCTTCAGAACAGGCCAGTGGTAAGCAGACTGCTGCATTGGTGAGACTTCGATTAGGAGTGTGGAGTGGGTTCTTTTTTATTAGCGATGATTGATTCGTTTCATCAGCTTAAAGTACATAACCAGTAGTGTCAGATTTTCCCAAAGTTTTTCACTAAAAATTAGGTATTTTCGACAAAACCGGTTTCTCCATTGTTTGAAGGACTCCCCCTGGCCAGAAGTTAGTAAGGAGGCAGCAGTGAAGTAAATGTCCTCATTTTGTGCGTAAAGCGATTTTTGAGGGAAATTACAAAAAGGTTGCACCACCGTTGACTGTGTGGAAGGGATGATTTCATCGGGGCGAAGAAGTTTTTCATTAGCGCAAGTTTTCATTCATTAGAAGGTTGCAATATTTTTTCCAATAAAACTTTCACTGATATGACTGGGTAATGAAAACGGTGCTCATGGAGAAGAACGCCACATCGTTTAAAGACGCGCACCCGGAACTTATGCGGGTCAAGTAATGCAATTATTGGTTTCAACTGGTTTCAAATATTACTTTCAAAACACCTTTGCGACATTTAAAATCGATGTTGTTCTAAAACTGTTGCGCGAACAACACTTCCAATACAAACAAAAATGTTTTATGGTGTTGTTTGATGTTACAAAATAAAGCGAATCAATTTTTGTTTTTTGCTTGATGTTTTTAGCAGATTCCTTTGTGCGCCTTAACACAGCTGGATTCTTCTGAGTCCCATGTGATTATCGTACATTTCTCTCAGTAACATGTTTTCAGAAACAATTGACGTGCATGCACAATTAAAAAAAACTGACAAAAATCTTTGAAAAACACAAGTTTGAAAGCTTGACCTACTATGCGCTTGCTTTGGCCGATTTTTCTCAAAACGCTCGAAGTTGGTCAACATTAAACGTGCAACATTGCGGCAACTTAACGTTTTAAACAACTTGTTTGTTCATGAGCTCTACATGAAAATTGGTAATGCTTGATTTCTGTAGCCTTTCAACACTGGGACTTCCGCCATAATGTAAGGTTTGGTTGGCTCGGTTGACTGCCGCATGGGATACATGGTTTGCCTTCTCCTCACTCAGTCTCTTGCATGGTTAAGTTGGCAAAAATCGTTCCATGTTTGTGCTATAGGCAAACCCGTGTCTTCGTGAAGCCAAGATTCAATTTTTGCATTATTGCGGCAATTGCGTCTGTGCAGCGTTGCGCTTCGTTTACCTTGGTGAACGGTGGAAGAAAGATAGTAAATCTGACAGGTCAAAACCAATTCTTCATTTATACTTCCCTTCATTCATCCATCTTTTCTCCACGCTCAAGGTGCTTTTGAGGTTTCTCCTGAAATACTTCCAATCGAACACCAGATTGTGGATTTTCCGAATAACATGCTACAGCGAAGTGGGTTACACAATCAGATTACTCTACATTAATTGCGTGCGTCCAAATTTGTATCTCTGAAAAGCACCGAGTAAGCTCAAACTTTTGTTTCTTCCATAGGCAGTATTGGGTCTTAATGTTAATCTTTCATGTTTGCGGTTGACAGCAAAGATAACCGATCATTAATTGTAACTAAATTTAACTAACAATATGAGTTAGGAGCATCAACGCAATCTAGTTTAAAAGTTTATGCAAAAGCTTTGATAACTTTCTGGTCCTCGTCGCGTGGAAACTTTTGGGTACGTCCTTTAGCAAATAAGTGATCTTTTCATTTGATTTCAACTCTTTGTAAGAAAACCATTTTTGTGTTTAGCAACATTACTGGGTGATATTGTGACACTGAAAATACTTCAAAGAACAAACAATGGGAAACTAAGCAAAGAAACGAAATCTACGCAGGGACGACTTTAGTAAAACGTAAACAGAGCAAGACCGAACCGGTTGCTGGGGGACCTGCAGCCATGTTCAGACAGTTAGTCCAGAGGAAAAGCATATCAGACTATTACAAGTATAGGTTCACCATTCACATATAATTTTTGAAAAGTAAGAGTTATCTGTGCATGAAATAATATGTAAATACGAAACATAGCATCGTAATCACTTCTACCCAAAGCCTGTCATGCTTTCTGACCTGCCGTTTCATTCATTGGTATTACGATTTCTGAACGTTTATCAATTAAGGTATTTTAAAGATTTTGGAAAACTTGGCATTTTATCTTCAGAAAACGACCATCACTAACCACTTTACGTCACAACAGAGTTCATTCTATTGTAGCTGGTGGCATAAGAAAAAGCTGTTTCTTAAAAGACAAGAGATATTTTTCAAACATCCCCCTCAGAATATTCACAGCAGACTGTTCAAATAGACATTAATTTCTTTGAGTTCAAACCATTTTAACTAAAATCATCAGAAAAGTAAAACCTCTTTAAAAACACAGTAGGACTGATGGGTGCTATCAGAAGAATTTGGGGTATTTCGCAAATGCGCTGTTTTCACTTCAGGGATTTTGCAGAAAGACAATACGAGGGAGAGAATACGTCAGGCTCAAATTCATAACATACCCCCACATGAGAATATGTGTAGACGATAAATGCGGTGGTTCTGTTAACTCTTGAAAGGACAATTTATCTTTTATAATTGTGTGAAGGCAAGTTCCATCTGGCCTGCTGTGAGAGGCCTGAGTGTTTTTTTTTATGATCTTCTGTACTGCACTAATAACTTTTTCGGTTCGACAAGCTTTGTGCGGAACGGTGCAATACTTTGAACTTCAAGCTGTTTTTTCGTAATATATATCTGAAAATCGTAATAATTTACTACAATTTATATAAAACAAATTCTCAAAATTCGCGTTTTCGAAAACGTTGATTTGATCAGAACCTGTGGTTAGGTATATTTGACAGGGGAGTAATGCAATTGCAAGCGCTACACATTTCGATTTTAGCAACATTAAAACACCAATATTTTCATCGATCAATCAAATTGGTTGTAGTGCACCATGCAGGGCTGCCACAACCAATGTGATTCATAGGCGTAGCCAGGGGGGCTCAAAGGGGCCATGCCCCCCCGCAAATTTTTAGAATATCTAATCATTTTGTCCATTGAGAGGCGGTATCTCATACAAAATACTGTTGCTAGTCTAAAATAAAGAATTTTGGTCCTCTCCCAATGTTTTGGCCACCTCCCAGATTTTGAGCTGGCTACGCTACTGATGTGATTATCTGATTTGAGGTAGTCATACTGTTCAGTTAATATTAAGTTGGCCATGAAGTCAGACATTCGCGAATAATCTTGTTTATACCGATCAGCTTCGAAAAACAAATCTATAGAAAGATATATTGTCAATTAGGTGTTTATTCATTTGCAATCACTTTACTGAAGTTTGCCTCGGAAGTAGATGCTTTCAATAATTTTTATCCTTATTCTGTGTAAAGCAGAATTTCCCAAACTTTTCGACCACAGGCTCCCATTTGCCAATATGTGTTTTTCTCGGACTCCAATCTTATGTCGCATGAATCACTACAAACAAGCTTTTAACCGTAAATTTTGATGGCGTAATAACCAAAATTTACGATTGTAAAAGCTTGCCAAATATTTTCAATTTCGAATCACTGCGGGAATTAATTCCGACAGTATACATACTGTACAATGAACATCTTCGACGTTTTAGTTTTTGTCATATCTTCAAGGACCTCTGTGCAGTCGCGGAACCCCAGTGGCCCGGGGACTCCAGTTTGGGAAATTCTGGTACAGAGCATAAAACCATCCTACAAACCGATTCCCCTCGATAAGGTTTATATGAAATACTCTGTGACCACATTTTTTCAGAAAGGCGTCATATACTTTATCTGTTTCTCAAGACGCAACCTTCCCAGGACAAAATGCAAACTTTCTGGTTTACCACGGGATTATGATCCAGTGTCATGAACTTACACTTGTCTATCTGGTATATTTTCGCCATAGGTTAAAAGCTATATATTTTCCAAGAAAGCACCACGTGCGTTTGTCTTATTACGTAGAAACAATGAAAAAGCAATGGTTTGTTAAGTTTGGTGGTTACACTGTCTAGCGGAAATTTTAACAGCGAGCCGGTTGCGCAACCAAGTCATACGAAGCTGCAAAGCTAAAGCCGTCCAGGGTCCACCTAACCGTTATTGATCTAACGTCATGCAACACTAGTTATGCTTAGTTGTTCGTTCCAGTCCAAAATAGTCGGGTTAAATTCATCAGCCAATTGTGCTTGCCGTCCATTGCAGCGACGACTGGCAATTGCACTTTGAAACGGAAGCAATTAGGCAAAGAGAAATTGCGGGCGCTTTCTTGTTACGCAGCACACGCCTTTCCCAGCTGCCGCTTCACTTCCTCGCAAAGGGAGATGGTTGAAATGTTCCCACGCGGAACGCACGTGCGGCCAAGATAGCGCAAATGTTGTGCGGGCACGGCGCGAGACCTGACAGGGCTCTGTCTGCGTCGCTGCCCCGCCCAGCGGTCGGACAGTGAAAAGCCAACCTCCCAGTGACGTAATTAACACTCCGTCTCTGCAAACTGTAACAGATACTTCTTCGGCCGGTGCCGGTCAAAAGATAACCTCTAAAAATAGGTCGCGCTGTCGTATAAATACCTCGGACTTCTCCCCACAATGAACAGCGCATTCGTCACGCCAGTGGTCGATAACGTCAACAACCCAAGACAAAGCATCCCAATTCAAAAGGCGCGTTTTGCAGCTGAAATAGTTGTGTACCTTGCGCGCACGGCGTCAGCAATAGTTCCTGCTGCGTATGCATCTACTCGCTGATTACGTGGCATATATTGTGGATAATCATACTATCAGGGTTTGCTTTAATGCAGGCTTATTACCTAGCCCCACTTTTGGGGAAACCTTGCAAAAACGCTGCAAGGCCTAAAAAAGAGTAATCTTTTAGAAAAAATGTGGTGTACAACACACAACTATTCGTTTTCACAGCCATGTTCAACTAGCCGAAGAACATGGCTGTGAAAACGAATAGTTGTGTGTTGTACACCACTTTTTTTCTAAAAGAGGCAAAAGATAAACATGTACCCCTCTTAAAATGAATATAAGGTATGTCAAACGACCTTGACAATTGACCGTAAAAGTGTGTTTTTTTTTAATCTAAAACACGCGTTTCGAGGAATGCTGAGGATTGTGCATAAATTTGATATCATATTCTTCAGGAGCAAAAACATACGCAACGGCCAAAATTGCGAAGTTTTTTGGTGAAGACTTATTCTTATTAAGTTCATTCCGATATAAATGCCTCCAAACGGTCGGCAATGAGAATCGATGTTCTGCTACTAGACAGTATGTATGCTGCTCTTGAAAGTGCGCTGCTTGTACCTGAAGTTGCATTTGCTGATAAAAGCATGCGGTACACCATGTTTGCTACAATTTTATCTAGCAATTTCGTTGACAGGTGACATGGAATACGTGCACTGCCACACAGTGCTTCGTTCTGCGCATTGGAGCTTGAATGAGTTGAACATGTCGCTGATGAAGAGATGCTTCACTGCGCCTGCAAGCTTGATATAATGCAGCACAATACGAATCTCAGACCAACTTTTAGCTTTGCGCTGTTGTTCAACTCATTTCATGACCAAGTAAACCATATCAGAAAAATGTGGTTGACGCTGGGCGATGTTCGCCGCACTTTTACTTTTTCTATTTCTCATCCCAGTTTCTGCGAAGCAAAGAGTGTTTCAAAACCGACGGCGGGCGAAACGACAGTTTCTGAGGAAGTAACTTTGTAAATCTTTTTCGAAGGTTGCTTCTTGTAACAATGCCGCTGAGCGTTAAAGATAAGAAATTAATTTATTCTCTAAGAGTCTAGCTCTATCCAAATTGCACTGTCAGTGAATTTTGGGAGTTTAGAATAAAACCGATTAAAATTAATTCGACTATTTCACTAGATACCAAGTGAAAACTAAAATCCAATACTACATGGCAGCAACGCAGAATGCAGGCCATATTGAAGAAAATGTCTGGGTAGACGGCAGTATGGTTAAGGGCTATCACTATTTTACACCTTGGGTTTTAGTGAGAACTAAATGATCGGGACAATAAGGCCAACATATTCAAGTTTGTGATAGGCTGCTCAGGCTCAATGATTCTGAAGTTGTCCAATTGTACAGCTTCGTTGGGCTGAGCGAAAGGTTGCTTGATGGTTTATAATTTTCCGCTCTGCATTTGGGTGCGACTCATGCCAATCGTCTTAAATCCCAATCTGCTCAAGCATCGAAATGCGCTGTTCACACGCTATTACTTTCCACATCACACAAAAGTTAGCGGAAACATTTCTAAGACTATGTGTTTTCGGCTAACTTGACCACATGTGGCCTTAACATGTATTTAACGTCCAGCTATTTTTACGTAACGCAATAATCAGTTTGATTTTAATGAGGATCACAAAATATTCAAGTTATTCCAGATTTTGATTGAATAAATCGAACTAAATGACAAGCGTTGCACTGAAAACACCGCAAATTGCCTGTACGACAGCGTGTCATTTTGTTATTATTCCGAGCCCGAGCCTTTCTAAGCGCTTCAGAAGAAAAATCTTAAAGAAAAATCCGCAAGAACGCAGACGCAAGAGTTTATTGCAAACGTTAAAACTACATATAATCAACACTAGACAACCATTAATTCAATTTCAAGCAGCAGGATTCAAAAACCGTGGCCACCTTTTGTGCATTCCTGCAGATTGTCCATCCTGCAGACAAATACCAAATGTTTGCTTTTAACATCTGTAAAAACGTTTTGCTCAATGTGACCGGATATTTTGCAAAAGACAAGCCTCTTATTAGCAAGTGACCACCGACTTTAAAAAAAGCCAAATGTGGAATGAATTTCTCAAGAGCAGTCTAGGTTCATTTATCAAAACGCAGGTTGGTAAAGAAGTTATTACATGTTTTGAACGTTTTTTGTTTGGCCATGGAATCGTCATGAGGTTACGAAGCAATACAACAATACGATGCGTTCACAAACACACGAGGTGCAAATGCTTTTCAACATTAAGGAGACGTTGTCACACTCTGCTGTGGTGGTAGTTTGCCTGTTCCTGGGCGAGAGCAAGTTTAGTCAATTGTTGCTGACATGACAAGCATCAATTGTTTGCTGATGACGGAAAGAACAGTTACGCGAGTGCAGCTTTTCCACCGAGGGATTGACATGTCGACAGCCGTCTTTGAACAAGGCCTCCTAAGTAGACAAGGGCCCTTGATGCAATAGAACGGGGTCTCAAACTTAAATTGCTCCTAGGGCCAAAAATGAGGACTTATAAAGTAACCCGGGGGCCGCATTATGACGCTGACGCCACAATGGTGGTAGCTGAACCTTATTATTAGAAACAGCTTTCACATCTTATTTCCTGCAAAAAGGTATCATGAGTTATAGGCAAATAATTTCTAGCCGTCTCTACGTTCGTTTAAAAGGAACTTGTTCACTCGCTAGCCGTGCACGTTTAAACACCGGTGAGTAAATTAAATAACGTAAATGCTAATTATTTGAAAATTCCCAAAAAGCATCGCGGCCGCACAAAAAGCCGTAGCAGGCTGCGTGTTTGAGACCCCTACGCTAGAAGATAATTTTATGTGTTCTAAAAGCTAGACAAAACAAAATCCACCTCGGTGAAAAAATGAGCCTCAGATTGCAAATGCCCAGGTAGCTGCTTTTAGGAAACTGTTTACGACTTCACAAAATATAAATTCTACGAGCACGCTAGCTTGTGATTATTACGACTGACAGTGACTTTGTGATTCGGCAAAAAGTACCCATGGCGGGCCTTTATTGTTAGTCACCCTTGTGGAGGGTCTAATTGTGATTAAAAAGCTGGCGGTTATTGCTGTGATTTAGCTTCCCGATTGACATTTATTTGTGCTCTTTACATAAAAAAAAAACACTCCAGGAAAATTTTTAGCGTCATATTGCATAGGGTTGCCAGATGCATTTCAGCGGCCTGGCCGGTAGTTTACTGCTGATTTAGCAGAGGCCGGTGAAAGGCCGGTATTTTGAAATCAGTGCCTGAAGCCGGTATTTTGAAAATAAATAATTTTTCGTAACTTCAAAAAGACATAACGCAGAATTTCTCAAATTATAGCGACTCTAGTAGTCAATCTTGTTGGGACAGTTCCTTCAGTGAAGCTTATTTGCTGCTGTTGACGCAATCCCCGATGCGATTGTCACGTCACACACACACCGAAATGCAATGAGCCAGCCAAAATACGGGCAAATTATTATTAGTTGTGACTTGGCAATAATGATTGTCTCTCTGTTTTGCCTGTGTCGCTTACGAAATGCGACACAGCTTAGATCTGGCACTGTTGACAAAATGGCCGGTATACAAAACGCATCTGGCAACCCTAATATTGCAACAACTTGTAAAGTCGTGCACACAAGGACATTTGGAGATCCAAACATTTGTTGCACATGGCCGAAAAATGATTAGTCTTGGTCAGCCTTAAATCGCTCAACCAACTTTAACGGTGCATTTACAGTAAATTTGGAAATGCAGTAAATCTATTGCTAAATGCCCAGAAAAATTTTTTGAACCGAAGGAAAATCATGTTGGCAGTTCTCGAGCAGAAATTCTATCACTCCGCGGCCTTCACATTACCTTACTCAGCCTTGAAGCTGCGCCCGCCACATGCGCTGCAATCAAAACGTACAACACAAACAAAAAACAGCGCGAGTGACGTTTTCGTTGCGTTAAAGCACATTTTAAAGAATATGTCTTATATTTTTCCGTATGGAGGGTAATGAGTTTTAGTCGCATCGCTTTGAAGGTGTCACTTGGTCAGTCATGGCGAGCGAAAAATGAGGGGCGCGCGCCTCTCTAACTGACACTATTTGGTAAATAACGGGATTCGCCAAAGTACAAACAGGAATAGCCGGCGTCAGGTACACAGTAGCGCATGAGCTGTACTTTGATCCAGCGTGCTCAGAATGCGGCAGAATCGAATTACTGCCCAGCAGGGCCACAACAGTTTGGCGAGCTATCCCAAACGCAAGCATGTACTTTTCAGAAAACGGTAAGCGATGCGTTTTGTGTGCTGTTGACAAGCCAACATCGGCGATGTTTTGGCGGGTAGACTTCATTGTCAGCTCCTGGCGATTAGGCTATAGAGTTACCAGCAACTATTCTCAGGCTTTTTTCGGCTCGCACCTGCCCTGATCGTGAGAAAATCTGACATAGCATGACGGTGACTGGTTTATACTGTTCATGGGGTGAACACGACAACTGGCGCGATCGAAAAAGACGGCGTGGTGTGGCTCCACCCTGATCAATGCGCAAAAAATGCACGTTGCACAATCTTAGACAAAGAAAACGTTGTCGTTTGTCGATACCGCCTGAAATGAGTCATCTTTACAGTTTTTTGCAATCGTATGCCGCAAACGCTTTTCTAGAGCAGGATAAAAAATCTTGTCAGACCGGCGTGGACCAAACACTGAAGGTTTTAACTTGCTGATTAACAAAGAAAATTATAAACACGCGGCTTTCCGGTCTAAATTTTTTTGGAGTCTTTTCCCAGACTGAAGTGAACTGCACCTGGGGTGGTATCACACAAGCTTGCTGGCGGTCGAATAATAGGAGTTTTCCCACAGAGCTCCTTTAAGATTTCTATGAAATTGTGGCTAACAGCTTCTGGCCAAGAGGTAATGTTCTTCGATAAAGCACGTGGCGCACACGTGACGGCATGCTGCTATCAGCGCCTCATTTACACGAAAGCTTGGTAAAGCTTTAACTAACTAGTTTCGCGTTGGCCACGAAGCCTGTCTGGACCGAATTCCGAACTTTGAACTGACCTCTCGAAGGCCGGCGTTGAAACCGGACCTTTCGCTGCGCAAGAACGCAGTGGGTTAAGGTGGCATTGTCCTTTTAAAACTACGATTAACTTTTGCCATTCTGTCAAAGACACTATAAGGAATTCGTGGTGTTAAGGTAACCACATCGGCTATATTGACAAATTTCACCATTTGAGATTTTTTTGTTCTGACAATTTCCGAATGGTCCTATTAGAATGTTTTCCTCAGTCTGCCTTGCAGTTTGTGGATGTGAGGAACTCTTCCGGTCTGTTGTATAATACGTATGCTATAAAATAATAATTCAGGGTAACACTTACTTCTACAGTTTTTCTTCTAATGCATCCGTTTTATTCTTCCAAATGTCAAACTCTTGCAAAAACCTCGAAATGCCTTTGGTCATTGCGTACAAAAGAAAACATGATATTTTTTGTTAACTTTCGAAGGTTTTGGACATACGCGTGACAGCAACTTTATTGAAAAAAACTTCATTGAAAAAAGTTGCAAATATCAGTGCGGGAAAACAAAAATCTTGGGCAGTTGACGTTCCTGTACGCTGCAAATCATTCCAGTTGTGTCATCGTTTTCGCGGAAATCGTCTGTTTTAATCGGCGCAGCTTTGCTACGTCGTGAAACGTTTTTTCAGAGGAATATTTTGTAACGTTTCCTGACTACTAAACTATCAGCAACGCCAAACCGATTCACTCTGCCGTTGTTAAACACTTAACCGTTTGTTTTTCTGTCGAAGATAAATGGTGCACAACATAATTTGGATCAAAGGTATTTGAAATGAAAAGGCTCTACAACCAATTCTAAGCGAAAAACCAATAAAAACAAATATCTGGCGTATTCGAGATGCATTGCAAATTGGCCCAAGTTACTGACCTCACAGTTCCTGCGTGCCAACCAAAGATTAAAAACGAACATGAAATCTAGAAAGAGTTTCCGTGAAGATCCGCAAGTTCTAAATTTGATTGCCTGAAAATACTAATGCTTGTAGATCAGAAGGAGTGAGTCGGTTGTCGGTGTCTACGAACTCAGTCATCAGTCAAACTACCAAACAAGTTACGAGGGCCACGCTTTGATGCTTACATCAGTTCGTCACAAAGCGTGCGAAAAATTACACGTTTCTAAGGCAGTGCAAATAGGTGCATCAAGCGGTTTACAAAATAAACCCTGTGTACAAACGTCATCGTTATCCGTTGTTGAGCATTCTTTAAATGGAGACCCGATAATAGTTAATAGGCTGGCTATTTTTACTTCGTTGAGTTGGCGTCGTGTCATCGTTACCGATCCAGCAGCTTTCTGCTCTTCGAAAATTTGCAAGAATGTTGACTCTTTCGTTTCGTTTCGTTTCCTTTGCTTTTTGTCTTATTGTCAGCAGTGTGTACGTTAGTTTCGCAACAGTAAGTTGCGGAAGGCGAAAGGTTGATGGAAATTAAGTCGAGTCAGTCGGATGTCAATTATAGCTGTTAGCTAATACCGCTCCTGCCTCACGGAATGCCGCCGATAGCTTCGCGCAGCGGTCGCTGCAAAACGAGGGCGTCGCGCTCGAGGTCAAGACTCGTAACGTCTTGGCGCGGATTCGCCGTGAGTCACACATTTTTTGTTGCACGAACCGGTGTAACAATTGAAAGCTGAAACGGGTGAAACAAACAGCTTTATCCTCGTGACAAATATTTTGCCCTACTTTCTGAAACTAGCTGAAATTAATAAACGTGAAAACGCTTACACTTTTAGAATGCTCATGTACTCATGTTTGAGATCGCCGATTCTTTTCAGGATGAGAATTTTTACTATGGATGAGGGTCCCTTCACTTGCGGTGATTTTGTGCTAATTATATTTGCGATAACTTGATTAGAACAGAAGATCCCATGCGAAACATGAAGAAGATAAATGATAAGAGCAGATTGGTAAACGAGTGTACCTCTGCGAAGTGATAAGCGTCGGATCGCAACAGAATGAAAATTGGTTGATCACGTTTAAACCCTTTTCTCGTAAATTTGTGCATTAAAAGCGTTTCACATTTTGTCGAATTAAAGCGACACAACAACTTGGGCGATAGCACCGATTGGCGGGAGGTACCAAAATAACCAGTCAAACGGTGATAACTTTACATTTTGTTATTTGTCGACCCAAAACTATTTCTGAGTCTCCATTGCAGCAATAAAAGAGCATGTTTTGATGGCAACCCCAGGCGCAAGATGTACAACAGAAAAGCGCAGCAGCTGGCATTGCCATAACAGCGAGGCAGAATGTCTTGCGTTCGCCCAGTGTCTAGAATTGTTGCCCAGCGAACTATCATTCGGAGGAATGCTAAGCTAACTTAAAGCCCACAATTATATGAGGCACGCGGCAGCTCAAGCTTCAATATGCTAAAAACTGATTTTTATACAAAGACCAACTATATGTGGGTGATTCCGCACGTGGCATGGGGCGGGTACTCGAAAGCACGTGCTGTCTGAAAACGCCGCCCGAAACAACACCTTCTTTGATTGGCACTTACGCTATATATCATTCATCTCCTGCCGTTCAGAGACATAAAACCCACCCAGGGAACATTGCGATCGGCAGTCGTGGACGTCAACTTCACGTGCAGGTGACACTCGCGTAACGAAGCTTAGCGTTTTGACGTCACAGTCTTGTCGAAGGCTTCACAGCAAATACGCGGCGTTGCTCAGCAAAACCCTTGTCGGCACGAGAAATGCTCATTAACTATTTTGTTGGCTTTAGTTTTTATACTTCTGGCTGAAAACCACCACACACCCATTTCCTTGCTCTGGTCTGACTTGGATGTCGTCTGCGTCGTAAGCGGATGTTTTGCAGCTGGCATAACCGTGGGATTGTCTACTTTCGAAGAGGAATTTATTTCAATGGTAATTCAACGAAATTGCTTTCTAAAACGGTACCCCGTTTTGCCACATAAAGGTCGCGCTCCGTAAATAATTAAAGGGACTGATCAATTATGAAAGATAGACAAATACTCTTCTTTCGGTCGGAACCAGGAGCAGAAGCATCTTATCACGACTAGTACCATGTCATATCAAGCTGTGTCGAGGGGAAGAGTTGTTCTTGTTATTGAAATAGAATAAACAAACATAATTTCTCACCAAGTGCTTATGTCGAGAAGGGTTGAACGTAATAATTATTCAAGCAATTAAAGAGTGTGTTGCTAAAATGCCATAAGCAAAAGACGTTCCAGCCACGTGATATGGCGATTCGCCTAAATATCCTCAAGTAAACGCTCCAAGTAATATTTGCGTATGATCCAGCACCTAAGCGAACTACAGCTGTGACATCGCGAACTTTATGCAAAAACAAGCCCTTATTTTTACTGATAGAACAGGTGCTCTCCAGAAAACTTATTTCAATTATTTTGTAATTATGGAACAGCCTCTCTAGTATAACCATGCGTCTTCCTCTGTTGACGGCTAGCGTTCCTTAAACGCAAATCAAAATAGCAAAACTTAAACAGTGAGATGTGGGATATGCACTTGACAACGAAGCACTCTTTTAAGCAAGTACAGAGGTAAAATGTGGCCTCCACTTTATGTGTGCGCCTTGCTTGCATAAAAAGCAGTTAATGCGTCCTTGCTGGTAGACAGGGCAGGTGGGGTACGTATTATTAAACGAATTACACAGTCTTTGTTCAGCGGAACCCGTGTAAGTTTGACAATAACACTGTAAATGCGAGCTTTCATGCTTTTAAAACCGTAACGGAGTTTCTGTATAAATTGCAAGAAAGTAAAATCGCACAATGTATGCATTGTTCGTATCGACGTTGATGGAAGTCACCCAGAACGCTGCAGTTTGGGTCAAGCACCGTGACGGGAAACTCCTTACAGAAAAGAGAGGGATGCATTCAAATTAGTTGGCATAATACTTGCAATAAACGGCTTTACGCAAGGGGTTCTTAAACTTGTGGGAGAGCAAAGGCTCACAAGGTGGCGCAAAAGAGGGCAAACTGTATATGAGTTATGACGAAACATGTTTTCACAACCACGCTGGATAGTGAATTGCTTTTGACTGCCGAAGATACGGCAAACATACATGAGTGCTTTGGTTCGCTATTCGTTGAGCTTTGGTTCGCTATTCGTTTAGTTTTTACCAAAATTTTAGACCACTAGGCTAAGGTACCATAGGCGTAGACAGAGAGGGCCCAAGGGGCCATGCCCCCCACATTTTTAGCATATCTAGTCATTTTGTGCTTTGAAAGGCGGTATCCTAAACAAAATACTGTTGCTCACCTAAAGTCAAAAACTTTGGCACCCCAACTTCCCCCCCCTAAAATTTTGGTCTGGCTACGCCGCTGTAACATACTTGATGTTCACTAAAACTGCAGAAAATGGCGCAATGGCACTAATAAATTAAAAATATTGATTAGGGGTGCATATAATGGAATATCGAATCCTATGGATTTGATTCATTCAGTATTCGAATCCAAAAAGCAGAGTTTTTTCGAATATTTAGATTCGAAACAAATTTGGATTAAATGAACGTGAAAAATTGCAAAGTTGGCAAAACAAAAACTTTCAATAAATTTTGTAGTGGCACTCTTCACGCTCCTGAGTAAGAGAAAGAAAGAAACACTCAACAAGCTCACTGCACCGCATAGTGACATAACGAGGTAATTTACAGATCGTGTGATCGCTGATCGGCGTTCTAAACCTCTGCGCGATCAGCGCATTTTGCTCCTAAGAAGTTATTCCGGAACAGGATTTGATATTCTGGATTCGCAATAAAGATTCCGGAATATTCCGGAACCTCTAAATGTTCCGTAATACACATCCGTAATTTTGATACTGAAATCTGTAAATTATTACATCATAAGATTCCGTGATTAGGCAGCTGCACTTAAATCAAAATCGGGTTAAGTCCAGTAACAATACATTACAAATAGCCTAGTAACAGTTGCCAGCGCAACTGCGTCAGTAAGCTGCTGTAATTGCTACCTCCACTTCCATTAAGAGACTAGATGTGCTCAAGTCAAAGGTCAGCCAACAAAGCTAAAGTCAAGCTGATAAAGCCGATGTGCAGTTTCAGATTCCGGTAACACCAGAGAAACGTTCTAATTTGAGTTTAAGTATGATTTTTAACATTGATTTAACTAAGTTACCAGGTGCTTTTAGTGATTAATTCAATTGGATTGATACAAAATAAGTGTAAAATTAAAGTATTACAACTATTACCTCAAATATGGCTTTATAAATACCATAGTCAATGTTGAAGTCGTATCGCAATGCATATATATTTTGTAAATCTGAGCAACGACGCTTTGGGGCCAAGTCGCTTCCAGCATCATCTTCAAACGAAGTACTGTACATCGGCCATCAAGATAAACCTTTGATCTTTTTTCTGAGAAAGCCTCTTTCAAAAAATGTAGATTACAAGTAATGAGTGCTTTCACCTACCTGCAGAAGTAGTTGCAGGGGCTACGAAAGTGGGGTACAAGAGGTACATCGTACCCGGGCCCGAGAGGTACTGGGGCCCGGCAGGATGAAAGTACGCACGCTAAGTTTTTCTCTAATCAAGCCCAAAATTACTAGTGTTTAAGCTAGTTGCCAGTATCACAATTAATATATTTCTAAATTTTGGCATGGTAGCTGTTTTAAATATATTTTTAATTACCGTAGAAACAGGCTATAGAAGTTTCAACGAGAAACCCAGAAGCTAGGGAGCCCGGTATCGGTCTTCATATCCCCAGGTAAATTTCTCTCAAAGGCCCTGAGTAATAGAAGCGTCTTTAGAAGTCGCTCACGTGATTGCTAAAGAGAAGAAACCCCACAACATGGTGAAACATTGTTAAACCGTGATGTTAAAAGCAGCCATTCTTTTGTTCGGGGAGACGAACAGCAAGAAGCCTGAAAAATTTCCATCTGATTCTACCGTTGAAACAACTGAGCATCGATAAGCTTGCAAAGAATAATAAGTTTCATATTCTCGAAAAAATATACGCATCACCTTTTTCCTCCATTCAATTTGATGGGACAACTGATGTTGCCCAGTTGTCTCAGTTGTTAGTTAGTGTATGTTCGTTTTGTAGGATATTCGTTTTTTGTAGAAGAGGAAATGCTGGCTTATAGACTCTTAGAAACAAATACTAAAACAAAAGACGTTTTCAAAGTTGTCACCATGTTTTTTGACAAAAATGGTATGAAACGGGAGAGACTTGTGGGTGTTTCCACTGATGGTGCCCCGGCATTGCTTGGAACTCTAAGTGAATTTATTGCCAGGATCCAACGCAGTTGGATCTCACTGCGTTATCCACCGAGAGGGTATGTCCTCCAGGACACTATCTCGTGCAATGAAAGATAAGCTTGTAATAATCATACCAGCTGTCAACTTCGTCAAAACAAGTGCTGTCAATACGAGAATGTTTGCCAAACAGTGAAAGGACATGGATTCCAATCATGATACTCTTCCGCTTCATACATCTGTTCTGTGGTTCAACGACGGTATGTTATTCCGCGTGTATGAAATGATAGATGAAATGAAGCTATCTCTTGAAGCTCAGATGAAACAAGATCAACGTCTATCATTCACATCAGAGTGGTTTCAGCTGGCAATGACATACCTCGTTTTTTTCGAAGATTTTAAAAAGTTAAATCTGCTCTTGCAGGGTAAGAATTTTAACCGTATAGATGATGACGACGCCATCCATGCTTTCATGGCGAAGCTGCTGTGGCATAGCCGATTTAAAATGAAAACGCAGCTTCATTTCCCAACCTACAATAAATACTGTCCTCGAGAAAACCAAATGGAGAGCGAATTCAAGACCGAAGTGGAGGCCAACCTCCGACTTTTGAAACAGGAATTCGAAGGATATTTCCCAGAATTGTGTGACACCCAACTTCCTGAATGGACGATGACAAGGAATCTCTTAACGAAGACCTTCTTCCAGACGACTTGCGGGAAGAATTCTTGGACAAGTATGACTCCACTTCAAAACACAACTTCGAAAAATGCCACAAACTGAATTCTCGGAGATTTACGTGGACATTTATATGAGCTTGTTTGGTGTGGCCATACGTACACTTCTGCCATTTTCATCCACCTACTTTTGTGAAGTGGCTTTTCTACACTCGTGAAGATGAAGACAAAATCTAGGAACAAACGTGACTGTGAAGCCGATCTGAGATGTGCATGATGTGCTACAAAGCCTCGAATCAAACTTTGGTTTCCGAAAAACTGCTACATCCTTCCTATTGATAAAATTTAACTGCAATTATTGTTCTCTTTGATTCTTTTTGATTTTGCAATAAGGTAGGACGCGAGTTTTGTTGGGATCGTTATGGGTGGTGTGTCTCAAAAAGTTTATGACCCCCTGTTCTGTAGGGTAGAAACAGCAGAAAGAAACCATTCACGACAAAAGTACAGTTTAGTTTTGAAACCACAAACCAGTGGAAGTTCCTACATATTGCTTTAGGAAATATTTACCTTATATACGCTCTGTCAATATCGATGTCCTCTAGAGCAGGACCAACGAACATCTTTGTCCGAGGGCCACATAAGCTCTTCCACAACAGTTCGAGGGTCGGACATAGACTCTCGGCCCAGAATAAAAGAATGTCAAAACGTGAATAATTTTCAATAATAAATGTACATTTGTTAAAAAGAATGGTGAAATCGTTTCCTTGCTTTTAGCATAGTGGGAAAATGTAGCTCCAGCTGGGATGAAACTAATAATAACAAATACCTCAAATTGGCTATGGGTAGGCCAACCTGCAGCACGTTAATACTTAGCCAACTTGGCCGTCTCACTTAATGTCGCTGTTTCGGGCTATGTGCATTCTGCCAAATCAACAAATTTTTCGTAATATGTTATTTTTTCAGGATTGATAAAGTGTCTTTGCCGGCCGGATGGAATGGCTTCGCGGGCCGTATAGTTTGAAGAACCCTGCTCTAGAGTTTAGAACAGGGGTGGGGAACCTATTTATTATCACGGGTCGCATGAATCGTGCATTATCGCTGAAGGGCCGAAAAATCCATTAATTTTATCCTCCTAAAATTCTACCTTTATCTAACTATGAGGAAGAGCGACTTCTCTTGACTTACTGTCTGTAGATAGTAATTGCAAATACCTGCTTATTATTGAGTTTTGTTTTGACTCGTTGCTATATATATACTCTGATTGGGTAACGAAAATTTTGATTCGGGCCATTTCAAATGTTAACGCAGGCCGCAGGTGCCCCACCTGCGGTCTAGAATCTAGACTTTATATCAAGGGTCTCAAACTCAAACTGACGGCCAAACGAGGGCTGATGTAAAGTAACTCGAGGGCTGCTTTATGACTAAGATCCAGCTAGTAACGTAGGGGGAGTAATTTCAGTAACATTTCGTAGTCAAGTCTCTTAAGGGCTTCGCTACTGCAAGAGAGGTGAAGTATACTCGAAAACACTGCTGTGACAAAACAATGGACGATAGAATGGCCTTATATCGGGAACAGTGAGACAATTCGAACTTGACGAAAGACTTAATCGGAATTGGTTTTGATATGTTGTTTTCTGAATTGTACTAAATCATGGTGAATCAAGTTACTTTCGTGGGTTTTAAGGGGGATGATCGTCCCAATCGCTCTTCCGGAATCTACCCCTGCCCAAGGGCCGCAATATCACGCTGACGCAATAATGGCGGTGCCTGAACGTTACTAGAAACAGCTTTTACATCTTATTTCCTGCGAGTAGTATCGTGAATTTCAGGCAGATCATTTCTAGCAATCTCTACGTACGTTTAAAAGGAACTTATTCACACGCTACCCGAACACTTTTAAACACTGGTGAATAAACTAAATAACTTAAATGTTAATTATTTGAAAAATTCCAAAAAGCATTGCGAGCCACATGTGGTCCGTGGGCCACCTTTTTGAGACACTGGTATAGATTTTGAAGATGATTTATGGTTCATTAAAGGAAAACCAGGTAATGCACTGCTTTTTCAAAGAAGTCTTTTTCTTCCATTTGGTATCAGACGACATGTTCAGCTAAGGGAACAAAAAATATATGGCTACATTGGCAATTTCATGAAAATGGTTGTGGCAGTTTAAAATTTCTTGAGAAAATTCAGCTTATTTCGGTAGCCTGGGCTTAGGTCTGCAGGATTCAATTTTTCCTATAGGTTGGCTGACTTCTGCTTAGGTTTGTTGGATATGATGTGGTAAAATAAGAACAACTTATTTTTTTCTTGCTAGTTTTATTACGAGAACACGGAAGTTTTGATTTTCAATTAGTGTTCGAAGGTCTACAGGCAAATTTACATTTTTAGTGACTCATTGAAAGGTGCGTGAAAAGCAATATTCTTCAGTTATGGCAAAATTACTCAAACCTTTTTGTTGGAAACTCCTTGTGAAGAATTTCTACTAAGTCACGGGTTCTTAACCTGGGGTCCATGAACCCTTAAGGAATCCGTGAAGGTATTTAAGGGATCCACGAATGTGATTCAAATCGTTAATAGATTCTGCTTTGACATTTCGAAAAGGTTAATAGGCCTTGTAGACCTTTTGATTATTACTACAATGATTAAGAACTAATTGCAAAAATTTAGTGCAACGTTTATTCTTGAGGGGTCCGTAACCGTAGTAAGGAATTTTGTTCGGGGGAGGGGAAAGAGACCGGAAGGATTTCATCGTTCAATTTGCGCAGGCAACAATGGTACAACCTTTTTGTAATTTCGCTCGAAAATCGCTTCACTCACGAAAATGAGGACATTTCCTATCCACTGCTGCTTCCTTACTAACTGCTGCAAGTGGTGGGGAAGCAGTCGACGTTGATTGATTTTTGTGAGCAACATAGGAAATCTGAAACTGGCTATGTATTTTAAAAAGAAACGAATTAAATATCGCTAGCAGCAAAGAACCCACTCCACATTCCAAATCAAAGTCTCACCAAAGCAGTCTGCTTACTATTGGCCCAGTCGTAAGGAATACTTCACTGTCTGATTAAAGTAGGTTGCAATTTGAAGGGAACCTCAACTAGCTTTACTCGCTGCATGCAGAATATTTCAAAATATGACAAACTGTGTTTCAGACTATGTCAAACAGGCCACGAATATGCCAATTGCTCATTCTTTGCAAAAAAACTCCTGGAAAATAAGCAGTAAGAAATGTTCACATTTTTACTCAAGTTCACCGCACAACCAACCGTTTTTACCAGGCCTGCACAACTCAGAAACTCGAATGGCCAAATTATCAACATAAATTTGCCGCGAGCTGCAATAGTCTATTTCATTTCAACGTAGAGATTTTTGTTGTAGTATGGAAGGAAATCTGGAACGACAATTGCTTATTCGAGGTCGAATTTTTGCAACATTTTCTACAATTGAGAAAGCTCTTGCATGCCGCAAGAAAAGGTTTGGCGGACCGCATGCGGCCTGCATTTTGTACAGGCCTGGTTAGTACAAACACATTTTAAGGCTAATGTGATGTTGTTGTCATAATTTTTCTAATAGAGCTGTACTATAACTTTCATGTTTCCCAGTAATAATTGGTGAGTGGTTAACATTACATGCATAAATTTTGAGTAAGCGGTGCTTAGGTCCCTAGTGTGTTATGTTTTGCAGTTTTGCCGGGGTTAGTAATTAGGAAGTCATGGCGGTGCTGGCTGGTAACTTCGGAACAGAACAACGCTCTAGCGCCACGTAACGTACGTGCCATTGTGTGGTAGCTTGATCCTCGCTGCATTTTGTCTCGTAAACGATTCACCACTGCTTGATTTGTCACGTTCTAAATTTCATTAGTGTATTAGTAGAAAGCGCTGCGGAAAGTTAGTGTTGCAAAGAGCATTATGCGCATGGTTTGTATAATGGTGGGATATTAACACTTATTGGCCCCAAAGCAAAACAGTTTTCCTAACGACATCTTCTTCGTTTGTATACACAGCTGACTGGTGGTAGCGGTAGGCCTATGCGGTTATACATCTAAAAAGAAGAATTGCAAAGGTGTTCGATCAGATTTTCATTGGTGGTGTTGGTGATGACACGCGGTGGGGCCAGCATGGTACAGTGATCGAGGATATGGCTGTGGGATTGGATGCCTCCGCAAACACAGCTTTTGTCATCAGTCAATCCCATTCGAGGGTCGCTATGCCTACTGCACCCTATTAGGGTGCATAAAGTATTGGAGTATTTCTGAACTTTCTGCAGTCGACATTGTTCATTGTTATGATGACACAAAGTGCTCATGTATGACCTAAGAATAACATAAACCAAACAGCGTTTGCACCAGTGTTGCCAACCTTGCGGTTTTCCCGCGAATTTGGGCTTGTTTTTTGTGGAGTTGCGGTTTTTTTTGAGGACTTGCGGGTTGCTTGTTTTAATTGGAATTTGCTTGTTTTTTGGGCTTACTTTTTGCAGATTTCTGTTTTGCGCATTGCTTTTTTCATATTTTATGGCACTTTTACTGTTTCAACTTACTGCTAAAGGCATATTGGGCGTGTTTTTGTGAAAATGTGCTCATCTTGGGCTTGTTTTTTCAGATTTGCCTCCCTACTTTTTTGTTTAATTTTCTTACTAATTTTTCATTTTGTTGAATTTTCTTGCCAACGGTTGTTGGACTTGTTTTTCGGTTAAACTACCTATTTTTGGCTTGTTTTTCAAATTGACTTGCTTGTTTTTGCAAAATAACCTGGCATCATTTATTTGCACACCTGTTGAAAAAGCTAGCTTGATGAAAATAGCAGACACCACCAAATATGGAAATTTCAAAGAACGCAGTTCGTGAGGGAGGATTAATATGTCTTCCTGGAGTTTTTTTACAAAACTTGTGGGATGTGTGTTGTTTTGGTTAGTATGCTTTTTCATCACTTTTTCATGAAAAATTTTGCATCACATGCTGTGTAAGTGGTCATTTTGTTACGCACCCTATTAGGGTGCAGCAGGCACGAACTGGTATATCTGCATGTTGCAACTATAGCATTTACTGCTTTTGCTTTGGGGACATAACCGGGTGCGATTTACCACTCGTGAAGTCCTGCAAAACCTAGAGGAGAATTCTATTTCTACTGAAATTTACTTGACCCTCCCAATGACGGCCGATAGTCAGATGAAGACAGCGACTCTGAAACAACTGCTGATGAAATAGCCTTTTAACCCTTCGGCTTCTGGCAAATGCAGAATATAGCCTACTATAAACTTAGGAAAGACAATTAGGCCTACTAATAATAGGCTATGAGTTTAGAAAATGTTGAGCCTTCTCTTGACCAGTCTGACATCGTTTGAGATGGACGTAGCTGTTGAGTTGTACAATCAGTCCTGTCGCCACAGCATAGGCGTAGCCAGGGGAGCTACGAAGACAAGGATCCCCAAATTGTTAGAACATATAGTCATTTTCTGCTTTGAGAGGCGGTATCCAAGACAAAATAGTGTTACCCACAAATTTTCGGGCTGACTATACGCGTTGCAGAGTTAGTAAAATTAAAGATATATGGCTTCAACGAGTGTGGGATTGGAGTAGGCAGTAGTCGTGATTTGTAAAGTTCTCCATAAACGATCTTAAGGGCATCTCGAGTAGAGTCTGTTGGGAGCACTCCGCACGTGCAGAGTTCATGTAACAGGTGGTCGGGACTTTGTGCTTTGAGATGTAGCCGTAGACATGCCATGATTCTTCGAGTAGTGGGGACCAGGTTACCGGTGTTGCGATCGGAAAGCCCGAGCGGCAAGCGGGCAAAGCTTCACACTGTGGCAGCAAGCAACAATAGAGATCACCCGACGAGATCACTCTATTATTGCGTGTTCGAGCCACATATACAGGGACCCGACATGGGGAAGTGCCGCCCCGGGGCGAGTCGAAAAGTGCCGCCCCATAGTCAGTGGCGTAACCAGAGGTTTGAGCCAGGGGGGAAAACTTTTCTGAAGGGGGCCCGTTAGCCATCGTGTGGGCATGCAATATTTAGTTTCTAAAAACTCACAAACGTTACATATATATGGGCTTAAGTCTTCGTTTGTTCGCGCCACATATATACGGTTGTAAGTCTTCGAGCATACCCCGTTCGTGGTGAATCGCACATTCAAAGACACGCTAACCGAGAGGCTGGAACAAAGGGTACTCGAATAACACAAAATGGTTATATAACGAAGTGCAAAGCAGATGTTAGATTGTAAACACAAATAACACAGGCATGGGCGTCCGCAAATATTTTTCCTGGGTAGGCAAGGTCGACATTTTGGTTGACCATTTCAGGCTGCTGACGATACAAATGCATATAGACGTTCACATAACGCTTTACCCTTGCTACAGCACAAAAAAAATGACCCACGTTACAGTCCCAAAAATGCGCTTCGTTGGCAGCAATGTTTCTTTTCACACCGTATAAAACTCGTTGGCAGCAATATTTATTTTAAGTTTTCACATCGTATGTTACGTTTCACACCGTGATTTACTGCTATCAGCAGTCGCTGCCTCGCTGCATTACCTGCCACAGATGTCTGCGTTCAACAGTCACATGCAGCAAAACGCCTACTGCCGCAAGTTAAGTGAACCTTTGTTGCCATGTTATTGTTACGCGATAAAGCGTAATTTTAAAACTATCCTCCCCCAAGTTTCGCAACCTGCCTCTGCAGGCACAGGCAATGTAGCGGATTTAGTGAACTGCAAGCTCACCAGTCATCACTGCATGATGCCCAAACAGTAAATCCGGCTCTTGTGCAGTGTGAGTGTCATACCGCCAAATGAAGCTGTCATTGCAAGAATTAAGTCAATTAAGCTGCTGACTTTAGGTGTTCTAGAAATTTCTGGTTCTTAGACCCAATTTCCAGGTGGTAGCAAATGCCCATTTCCCGCTTCCCATGAACACAAGGGAATGACAAACACCGAAACAGCGCACCAGCTATAACTACTTTCACTTATTATCAAATTTCAACACGGCAGTGGAAAGAAAATGAAGACATTTTGACAACAGGTTCTAAAGTAAATGGCTAAAAACGTCGGATGGAGATGCTCAGTGGCGCACAAAAGCATGTAAATTGTTTTGACCAAGGTATCAAATGCTTTTGCGAGATATTTTTAACTTCAGACAGACAACCGTTTGTTTTCAGTTAATTTAAATCATGATTTGATGGTTGGCATTAATTATAAAATCAATTTAATTATGTATTACTATTTGTCTTCCGCATATCCTCAACATGGAGGGGATGAAAGAGTAATCACAAGAAAATGCAACTAATACTGACTACTTTTTCAAGATAATAATTGAAACTGTGCAACAGCGTTAAGTATACTAGTCATAAATGTGAACTTTTCAATTACTGCTACATGCAGGGACCGAGTTTATGGGGGGACGGGAGGGGCGTGTCCCCCCAACTTTTGGACAGGGGAGACATAATATATTTTGTCCCCCTCAACATTCTGTGATAAAAAGTAATGTAGTTGTACAAGTTTCATGTTACTTTGCTGTTGGAAACGTTTTCCCAGCATATAACCAGGGAATAAATGAGAAAAATGAACATTATCACTGGATTATCTGTAGACACAGTATAGCGATTTCCTAGGTAAACTGAATTGTCATGATTGTTGAAAATTGTGTTGGTTAAGTTGAATTACCGAATTGATGTGCACATGAACTTCGCTCAATCACTATTTCCTGCGCTGGTACCCCACAATCAGAATACGGTTGCCACAAGGTGCGTAGCCAGGGAGGACAACGGGGCAATGCCACCCCAATTCCAAAGTTTGCAGGTTAATAAAATATTTCAAGAATAAGCCAAAGAAATACTCGTATCTGACCTTTAGTAATCATCAATGACCGCAGGTAAGAACAATTGGAGTAACGCTTTTCGCAGCTGTTTTTGGCGCACCAGCTTGCTGTATCCCACCTAATGGTTATGTAAGCTTCATTTCAAGACTCTCACAAATTCCTCTCTGATAACCATGGGTGTTACAAATACAACCTATCCTTGTTTCCAGTGCCAGCGTAGCCTTAAATCAATATCGTAGATTTTTGTTTTTGCACAGTTTTAAAGCTACCAGTGTCGTCGCCAGTGGGGGCCAGTGGTGCCCGGCGTCCCATTTGAAATCCGTGCCCCCCCATTTCACGTTTGTCCCACCGGTTGCTGCATACATCCAATACTGTATTTTTAAAATGTGGCCCCCCTTCTGGTTTTTGGCCCCTCCTGGTTTTTGTCCCCCTGCTGTTAAATCCTGGCGACGATCCTGAAAACTACGTGCGTGAATATGGCGTTGAGATAAATTTTATGTCTTGAAGCTCAGACTTTGGCTAAGAAGCGATTCAGTTTCAAAGACTTCTTCATTGCGCCATAGTCATTGCTTAGCAACAATAGCATTCCTTCTAGATATTTATTTGTGATGACATGAATTGTGACGGTTCAATCACAGTTATGTGGAGCCTTAACGTTTTCATCAATGATTTCCCTTTACCTTGCTGTCGAGTAAAAACCGCCCTGCTGTTCATAACCTCAGTGTTTCAACCTTCATCTGATGTTAATTGCCACCCTATCCTACAGTAAATTATTTAAAATCATTTAACTGCAACGATAACAGTCAGCATCAAAATCTAAGGTAAGTAGCAAGATGCTTTTGATTTTGCAAGTGCTGAGGGAATTGACACTGCCATTATTACAGATACTAAGATATCTTGCACAACAGTGGATATTAAAATTTAGGGGCAAGCTCTCATAAAGGGGCCCCAAAACATCGTCATTGCGAAAGGGAGATGTGGGATTACGTGCTGGATAAAATGTTTAAATTTATTTCACATTTCAATTTATGAACCAAATTCAAGAGCGTAAGATACGTACGAAAGGAAGAAAAATTAGTATTGCAGCTACACAATTGAAAGCTGCCTCCTATGGCGCATTTTCCCATAAGTTTTGCTTTATTTTGAAAAACATGACTTACTTCATAGATTCTTTAAATGTGGCTCTAGAGTGGTACATAAAGTTTTTAATTAAACAATGGTGCAAAGCTCTCAAGGGGCGCAAGGTATCTCTGAAACAGTGGGGCACGAGGCGACTGCCTCGTTATCCTTCCCCAATATCCATCCCTGAGCTTGCAATCTCTCTTGTTGGCAAAGCGCATGTGACTAAAATGAAACTAAATTTATA
>Ga0210059_1002332_pt1 | contig 29642 bp, 18 predicted proteins | sample Ectturendosymbi2_FD_188042 | JGI IMG/M metagenome (GOLD analysis project Ga0210059, IMG submission 188042) | Ecteinascidia turbinata endosymbiont from Florida, USA - Sample 2 (SPAdes) (version 2) | ecosystem: Host-associated > Tunicates > Ascidians > Unclassified | place: Key West, Florida...
GAAGCGTTTGTTGAAATGCAGATGACCCGCAATCAACCAAAAACTTTCCAAAACAGAACAATCTTTCGAGAACTGAACAACGTCACGTTAGCAGAACTGCCATCAAAGTTAATACAACAGGCATTCATCTTGACTTGTTCATTACGAATTGAATCACTACACACCTTGTTTGCACTTTGCAGTAGCTCTAGATTTGCTTCAGTCTCAACTAGCACTAGTAACAACTAAATTCAATCTATAATGAGTGGGACGTGGTGGAGCGCAGGCACAACGCTCAGCATGAGAATTGAGCACGTTTGATACCGTTCGAAAATAATTAGAAGAAACTCAACGTTCATTCAAACGACATAATTATTAGCTAACAATGAGGTTCATCAGCTTTTCTGCAATTCGCTTGCGCAAAGAATATCTGGCAAAAATAGACAACCATGCCCAACCAGTGGCGCGAGGACCCTTAAGCGCGGGGCCCATTGCAGCCGTCTCGATTGCATTGGCTTAAAGCCGGCCCTGATCTCAAGTGCAAGCAGAAATGGGACTTTTGGGAAGAGTCCACGGTGTGAAACTTCGCGACAAAGTGCGCAGGTGTGAATTTCGCTGTGCCTGTGTCCTGAATGTCCAACCACTTCTCTGAATCCAGAGATCCCGGCTACACTGGTTCGGCCATGTGTCCAGAATGCCCCACGAACGACTGGCGAGGCAAAGTCTGCTGGCTAAAGTTATGAGCAAGCGGCTGAGAGCTTGTTCAAGGACCAGGCGGAGTGAGTCCATTACGACCTTGTTTGGTCCCGTCTTAGTGTGGAGTCAGCAGAATTACCTGAGATTGCTGTTGACTGTGAGGTGTTTTGCCTACTCCTGGGGCTGCTGCCACCGCCACCATCCCCAGAGGAACGGCGGGCATGAAAATGAATGAATGAACAAAGTGTATAATGCAAACATTTGACGAAATTGGCTTAAGAAGACTACGAAAGTAATGACAACTTACGATTAACTCTTCACTGCTTACCTGCTTTAGCATTTGCTCCTTCAACAGACGTTACTCAAGCTTTTTGATACATTCTGACGCAGACATCCAGCGTGCTGAGTTTCGTCGCAAATAAGTCACACTGTTTCTAGAACGCCGGACCATGGATCGTGGACACCTGCTCCACTCAGCGCTCACCTGTCCACCAGCGTATCCTCTAGGAAAATTTTACATTGAGCAAATGTTTGTTTTAGTGCGCATGCAATTGCGCAACCAAGCAGACACACGAGCAGCGCAGCGTTTCAAGCAGTGACAGGGCTATGCGATATTTATTCGATATTAAATTTTGAATTTTGCAAGTGCGTTAGAAAGAGATTCACTGCGCAAGATGCGAATGCACGGCGCCTCAAATCGAGACACCCATTTGTGCCCGCCGCACAGCAACTCATCAGCTCATCTGACAACAACAACATACGTGCGGCGCTCTGGGCGGATCACCAATGGAATGTGGAGTGGTTGGACAACACTACGAGACTCCTTACTTTCATCCGCGGTACCGGCACCCACCCTCCTGAAATGACCCTTCCGTGAACAGTGCGGGTTCGGCTTCCACCTCCGCACTGGTGTCGGGCGTTCCCGCTCTGCTTGTGCAAATGTGGTGTGGCTGTGAGTGTGGCGCAGAAGAACAAACTGTCGATCATTATGTCCACCAATGGCCAATCCATCAACCATCCCATGGACTGCATCGCCTGACGGTTCTGTATGATGAGACCATCGAATGGCTGCTGAAGACCTGATCTAGTGGCCAAGCAGTGGACAGTAACAACTCGCTCAAAAGAAGAGGAAGAAGCACCCAGCAGACGAAAAGAAGTTGGAACTTTTGGTGTATTTTGATCATAAACTACGCTTATTCGATGCAGATGTCTGATGACGCATCGGACATCATGGCCAGGGGCGTAACGAATGGGGTCAAGGGGGCGCCATTCCCCGGATGCCGAGTCACTGTGGGGGGCACCGAAAAGTCCCAACAATGTCACAAGTGCTTTCTTCAATACAGTGCATTTGCTTCCGAAAGACCTCAGTTTCGAACACGGGAGCACCAAACCTGCTTTTTGCCCCAGGCGCCATCTAACCTCGTTGCGTCCCTGGTCATGGCTCTGCAAACTTGCCGAGGATTTTAGGAAGTGACCAAGTGATAGCTTTTCCAAGTGATTTTTTGCACTTTTTCATGGAATTTTGGTTTCCATGGTATTTGTCTCATGGGATGGGACAGCAGACTTTAATTTGCCCCATGACACATCGTCAGTGACATTGTGTCATACAGCAAAAATCTTCTGAATTGTTAGCCTATATGGTCACAAAGCAGTAGATAGAGACTCAGTATTTGGCGGAGTGATGCGAGGCCCTAAAATAAATTTGTTCGGCTTCTGCTGCGTGGGCGTGGCAATTAAAAAAAGTAACGCATGGTTTATTGGCGCCTTTATTGAACACTTTGGAACATTTTATCCAGAGATTTGTAGAAGTCAGACGTTAGACATGCATTGATGAAATGTTGTGATTTGTGTTGGTGATTTCGTGGGAATGCCGTGTGATGGGATAGTCACAAGCAACCATGGGATGGGACAGAAAAAGTGTCCCGTATACAGATCTGGCTTACTGTCTGATGACTGTATGTCATTAATTGTTACATGATTGAAATAACGCGTTAGTAAATGCGTTAGTTTAGTAAAATGACTAAACCGTTATTTTTCTGTCGACGTCTACAAACAAATAACGTCACATATTCTCCCAATGTGAATGCGCGATATGCATCGGGTTCCACAACAAGGAAGCATACTTAAATCGTTTTATAAAAAACATGAAATGCTTTACTGGCTAAGTTATTTTATAGCCCAACTACTGCTGGTTGCTCTAACTGGATGTTTTATTCTTTCAGAGATATGCTTCCCATGAAGATTTGCGTTTTATACTGTCACCTTTGTAGTTACCTAGTTTTTTAAATCATTATATTTTGTTGTTCAGAAGTACCTTTGAAAAATCCAGATCGTGTTTACATCGTGGATAGGTATCCACTTTTACAGCTGATCTATGCTGTCTTGATTGAGGTAGGATATTTCATGTTGATTTTACTCTTGACGCTAGTGGTATTTAAGGCCTTAACAATTTTGCCTATTTCCGCAAAAGCTCAATTTTTATATGGAATTCAACACTATTAGACTTAAGAGGAGGCAAACGAAGCCCCCCTCGATGTGTTGCGCGCGTAGGTTTTTTAACTCCGAAATAGATCATAAGTAGTACTGTGCTTTCAAAGGGACCCCAACAGCAACTGCAGTGTGTAAGTACGCTGCTTTCAAAGGGCCCCAGCATCTATTACGTGTGAATAAGGAAAAGCTTCAAGCCAACTTCAATACCCTAAATAACTTCGGGTTAAAATTTGTTATAAAATGTTCTGAAAAGACCCTGTCAAACAAGGGCAACAATTTATACTAAATAATAAGTTCATCTTGTTAAAATCAATCAAAAGTCGTATCACGATTGGCTGAATAGAATGGCTTCATCAGATGTCTCCTTTTCCACCTTTCACCGGGCTTTCCAACCATAAACCCATCACTGGCAAAACACATACCCCAATAAAAATAAAATAGTGCTCCGAACTGTCAACAAAACCTCTAAAACCAATAAACGTTTCAGAATTTCGGTTACGAGACAACAGAGTGACAGTGTTGTCGAACTCGACGTGGGCATCAGAAATATATATGTTTATCTTTGGAACAAAGAAGCTGTTTTCATTAAAAAGTGACTTCATTAGGAAAAAACAAAGAGTGAAACACATTTTCGTCGGACAAATCAGAAACCTTAGCAAATGTACATAAAATATTTTGTGTATTGGAACTGTATAAAAATATGGCAAACGGTTGTTTTTCCCTACTATAACTCAACCTTCTTGTTCAAAGTGGAGACATTTCGTACATATAACGTATCTTTCATGTTCCTGTGATGTCTAACGAAGTATTGATTGTCTAAAATTTATTGAAACCGGGTTTGGAGAGAAGTCATTACAGAATAACGACAGGAGAATACGACCGAACCTGTAGAGCTAATTGGTACTTGATACTGTCATGAATAATATCAGGGACGCAGGCGTAGCGGAAGGAGGGTAGAAAAAGTTGAGGGCAGTGAAAACGTAAAAAACAAATAAATCGTCACCCATTATGCTTGTTTTTGTTCAGAAACAATGCTGACCACAAACATAATTACAGAAATTATAAAAAAAACATTGAATTTTCTGGTTGCCCGAATAGCTGCAATAAATTCATTTCAAATCGCACTTGATAAATCATTAACTCAATTATGATATGAAAATGCACAACGCCCCCGCTGCACCTCTTTTTAAAGGTCCGTGGGGGCATTGACCCCGTCAGTCTCCCGTTCTCCAGCGTCCCTGAATAATATCAAGTATCCTTAATGATGGGATGTCCTTTAAAATGTAGCAAGGTGGTTCCGGCGCAATCAAGCAGAGTTGGGCGCTGCTGACCAATGGCAACACTCTGAAGTGAGTATGAAATCGAGAAGAATGAAACTGAACCCGAACATCTAATCGATTTTGTTTAGGTGAACCTTCGTACCATCATAACTTCGCTTAGCAAGTGAAAAAAAACTTTATATCCAAAACAGTTAAAGGCACATTTTGATGCGAAATGTTTCTTTTATGAGTCGAATGAAAACAACTTCTCTGTTTTGATGCTACCATACTTTTGATCTTTGAAGGTACAATTTCGACTTTTTCGTTATTGCTGATGGTCGCCGACATGCCTTTTCAACCTGCATCTTTTTGGCAAAAGAGAAGGAACTCACCACTGGTTTATTTTGTAATTTTACTCATATGCCAGAACTTCAAATGCTCAGGTAAACTGCATCCAACTGTAGTGGACATACAATAACCTCACGATGCAATATCAGTTTGAGCGACTGATTCACGTATTTTACCCAATTTATCTTTTCGTCTTTGGCTTCCGCTATTAACAACATTGGACAAAAAATATCGGTTTGGATTTGGATTTTTTCAGTTATTTTTTAGTTTATAACTTGCTAACCACAAACGTTGAAAAGCCAATCAAAGGCTCGGATTTTCGCCTAGGTTTTTAAAAAACAAAGAAACACAAACCTCCCTCCTGCAGTTGAGGTTCAGGGCCAGATGAAGTGGACCAAAAAGGCCTAAATCTTCCCCTGTTATGAAGTAACCCACGAAAAAAACTTAAATTCAAAACTTTGCAATTTGAAAAAATCGAAACCAGAAGACGTTTGGCATTTATAGAGGGTTTAAACACCTCTCTAGCTCAATCGGCTGGCGAGTTATGGCTGAAATAATCCAAGACCATATATGATCTTTTGCGGTCTCTAAAGGGTTTTAACTACAGTGTTTGGATGAACACATTTTGCCATACATTTTGTTGAAGGTGGCAAAAATGTGCAGTTGAACGGACAATGTTGTGGAATCACATAGTCATGATATAAATGATGTGGTACATGCTGGGGCGTACCGAGGTTGGATGGCGCCCGGGGCAAGAAACAAGTTTGACCCCCCAAGGTCTTTTGGGAGTAAATTTACCGTACTGAAGAAAGTACTTGCAACACTGTTGGGACTTTTCAGCTCCCCCAGAGATTCGGTGCCTGGGACATTTTATTCATTTTCCTCCTCGCTACGCCCCTGGATACATGTCACATTTATGCTTGAAAAAAGGAAGCACATTTTCGGCCTACCTCAGCTAGGTCTGAGCTTCCTTAGGTACTTTTATAAATTGGGTTATCAAGAACCGAATATCAAGTACCAAATTTTCTATTTTGAATCTGTGTGAACATGGTGGAGGAAAATATGACGCTCCAACCGCTACAGAAAATTTGTTGTAAGAAAGTTTGTCACATAAATTTTTTTTTGGCAAATTAAAAAAACATAGGGAAATTTTTCTTTGCATCCCGAAAAAATTGCATTCTACTGTGCACCTACGTGAAACCTAAAATATATATTAAATTACCATGTAATTCTTCTTTCACAGTTTCTAGAATATGCACTGCAAGAAAACCATGGAATCTCTGCAATTTTGTCAATCCACTTAAACCTTGTTACTTAATGACATGGAAGTTGGGGATGTCAGTGGCTTTGCAGCTGGTAAACAAAGGTTTATATCAATTTTAGGTGGTAAGCTGTACCATGAGCATATCACCCACTTTGGCTTAAAAAAGGCGGAATAGGGAAAACAGAACAGCAAATAATCAATCGTACCCGTATGGTAGCAGTTTACGCAAATATTTTGGTAAGATCAGGCACGAATAACCAAAACATCGTTAAGGTTTATATACATACAGTCTTAGAATGAAAGAAGCATTCCCTGCCAATCACTGACAACTAAACTTTGCGACTGTAAACTTGACATAACGTAAAAAATCTATGGTAAAGTTCTGGATTGTGGAGTCATACAGAAGAACAAACCGTCGACCATGTCTTCTAATGTCCAACCCACCGACTTACTTGTGGACTGCACGGTCTGACGGTTCTGGACGATGAGACAATCGAATGGCTGCTCAAGACCTGCACCGAGGTTTAGTGCAGCCTAGCAGCGGACAGCAACAATTAGCTTAAACGACGAAGGGCTTTTCTCAGGCCCGTAGCCACGGGGGCGTCGCCAATACCTGAAATTTTGTTGTGCCCAGAAAAAATTTTTTTTAAATACAATAATAACAAAAATCTGTCGCAGCAAACCTCAAAAACCTGACTACGGGCCTGACTTTCCTGACTTTGCAAACAGCACAGTGGAACTTTCTCAAATGCACAGTGGAAGCTGGGTTGATGTGATTGGACCCGACCCAAAAATCCTACCCATGTTAAAAAATAACACTTGTAAAATAACAATCAAACCCACCAAAAGCCCACTCTTTACTCTTTTAAAACATCTATGAAGTAAAAAGTAAAATACGCAGCACACTTGAACAGTTAACTGTTATTTTTTTATCAAACAAAAACCAATAGTAACGAAATTTGAAAGACCTATAAAACAGAGAAGAATAATTCAAACAGTTTGAGTAAATGCTAATTGTTGTTGTCTTTATCTCGGGAAAATCCGTGTGTTTTAACCAATCTTTCTGCCTTCTCTGCACAACCAATCTTTCTGCCTTCTCTGCACATGCCTTCTCTGCACCAGACTCTTTTTGATGTTGCACCATACCAAACCATATGTTGAAAAAAATGCACTCTATAAACAAGGGCTCCCAATCGACGGGTAATTCCTCCCCATGAATTTAGGGGAGGAATTTCCACTGTATAATTAAGTTACTTTGTCATTGCAAGTGCTGTACTACTTCTTAAGTTGACACTGGCTTTTTCAATTAGTTGTATCACCTCATACTTGTAAGCTTTTAGTGGACTATCACCCGCTTTTGTTGGGAACGTTTAGTGCCATTATTTGACAACAAATAGTTTTTGTCCCACGTCGTCAAAAAAAACATTGTTGCACATTTCGTTAATTTCACATTTCAGTTTTAGTTAATACTAGCCTACGAACTCGAACAGGGGAGGAATGAAAGTTCATTAAAGGAGAGGAATGAAAAGTTTGAAATGAGCAAAAGTTGAATTGCATCAAAAAAGCTTGGGAACTACTGCTATAGATGCTGAACTAGCAGGGCATGCACGTAAACTTGCCGTAAAATTGCAGAGACTGTGCGGTAGTGGCTTTACACTGTGTGCTGTGCACATGCTTGCCAAACCTTACCACTTTGGAGTGATCTGACCAACAACACTTTGCGAAAACAAAGATGAGGTACATTTCTTTACCCTTATGAATGTCATAATAGGCATAACAAGTTATTTTTGTGTAATTCTGAAAATGGTGGTATTGCATGATGCAACAAAATAATTCAAAATGAGATTTTTGTGTTTTACCTAAAAATAACAAAAAACTGTTTCCTTTTTAAAAAAACGAAAGACTCGGTTTAGGTTGATTTTTTTGAAAAAGAAGAAACAACACCTGTGTTCTTTTTTTTCTCCACCTTGGGTGGGCGAAAAGGCGTGCGCAAGGGTGGATTTTGGGTTTCAACCCACTCCCTGAACTTGATATTTTACAAAACTTTATTACCTGCGCAAAGGAGATTAATTGTCTTCGCATACTTTTTTCATGTTAATTTGTTGATTAATTGCCAATGCCACGAAATGAATTTGCGTGCAAATTTCAAGCAACGTTGTAAATTGGCTGAAAAGTTATAATTGGGTTTTGGTGGGAATCTGGGTTATCGTCTTCGTCCAAAAACCATCCCAGCACTTTTTGCCGACCTTTCGTCCACTGCGCATGTTTAAGATTGCGTTCCGCGATAGTTCACTTTATCCGAAACAATTGTCTATGTTTCATCTGCTATGGCTGATCAACGCATGCGCTGACCGCATTGGCTATACTGCTAATTTCTGTAGCATGATAGAACTGTTGCATGAGCTCAAAAACAGTAGTTGTTAACATAGAAGCATTCAGGCATTTGATAATGTCTCACCAAGGAAAAAGGTAAACAAAAGTTTGCTGGACTTGTATACATAATAAGAAAACGAACGTTTTCTTGCGCACTTTATGCGCATTCTTAATTCTTGTGTAGTTTAGCGAGATTCGATCTTGTAAACCTGGGTGTGCGTCAACCAGTCCAGTCGCACACGTTCTATGCTCGACTGCTCGTTTTCGACGCAGCATTAGCGAAACCTGATTTTGCAGTTGTAAATTGCTCTGATGTAGTGATGAGCAGGGACGTAGGCAAGGGGGAGGGGTTTGGGGTTCAACCCTCTTAAGTTTGATATTTTACGAAAACTTTATTACCTGCGCAAAGGAGATTGATTGTTTTCGCATACATTTCGCTTGTTAATTTGTCGACTTAATGCAAATACCACGGAATAAATTTGCATGCAAATTTCATGGAACATGGTGAATGGGCCAGAAAGTAATAATTAGGATATGGTGGGAATCTGGTTGATCATCTGCGTCTAGAAACCATCTCACCACTTTTTGCAGACCCTCCATCCACTACGCATGTTTAAGATTTCCTTCCGCGATAGTTCGCTTCATCTGAAACAGTTTAACTTGTCTTTATTTTGTGTGCTAAGGTTGATCAGCGCGAGCGCTGACCGTATTGGCTACATTATCAATTTCTGTAGCATGATAAAACTGTTGCACGAGCTCGAAAACAGCTGATTTTAACGTAGAAGCATACAGGCATTTGATAATGTCTCAGCATGGAAAAAGGAAACTAAAAGTATGCTGGACTTCTAAACATAACGAAAAATTGAAAGTTTTCCTAAGTACTTCAAGCGCATTCTTAATTCTTGTGTAGTTCAGCAAGATTCGATCTTGCAAACTGGGGTGTGCGCCAGACAGTCCAGCGGCACACTTTCTATGCTCGATTGCTCCTATTCGACGAGACATTAGCGCAGCCTCATTTTGCACCTGCAAATTGCTCTGACGCAGTGCTGAGTGTGTTTTACTCCTCTGTTTTAACGCGCAGCCTGATACTTTTACAGTTATGAACTGCTGTGTCGTAGGATTGGGTGTATGTTCTCCCGATATCCTAATTTGTAGCGCTGATAGTTTATATGCAGTGCAATGACGCATAAATTTAAGGGGAATTTTGCTGCATTGGAACCTTCCGCAAATGTTTGCGTTGCTCATGGAACCCTATACAATGATTCTTCCCATTAATATCAGAAAAGGCTTAAATTGACGCAAAGATTTTTTGAAAAACTTACAACAATGTAGATTACAACATTTTTGTTTGACGAATTTTTTTCCCCTAATGCAAAGTGGTTTGGGGCAACAGTCTTTCTTGCAGATCCGCCTCCTACGCTTGTGGCAACAAATCTTTAACGCGCATGGCTCATGCGGCCCTCTCACAGCATGTAGAAGACCGTGTAGCCTAGATTTTAACACATGCACTGGGGAGCATCAGTGGCAGGGAAGCAAACAAACAATCAGCAAACACTTACGATAATTTTGAACATCGTGCTCAGTTTGACTCTGTGTTGTCACATTCCATTTTGTATTAACCAACTTTTTTTTCAGAACAAGTACACCCTTTTCAAGAATTGTGCGTGAAACAAAAACGTATGGACGAAAACGGAACAATCAACACCTACCATGTTTGCTCGAATGTTGAACTTGGCGAAAAAATATGCGACAAAGGACTTTCACCTTTCGACTCGTGGTTTCGAAATGTTTCCATATTCAAGGCTTCCTGCGGGGAAAATAACTACACTCAACTGAAGGAAGATATAACTCGATCAAACAGCTGCGATCCAATGTGGCAGAATCCTTTGGCAATGAAGTACAGATACTGCAACGATTCAATCACCAATCAAACAGCACGCCAGCACGGGAACGGGATAATCGACCCATCTTACCTGCAAGTGTTAATTTGGATAATGGCGGTGTTGGCTTTGAGTGGAAACGTATGTGTATTGGTTTATAGTTTCATATCACTGAAAAACAAGTATCAAACGATGACTTCAGAGAAAAAGATTCACTTGATTTTGTTGACCAACTTGGCATTTGCTGATTTCCTAATGGGTGTCAGTCTTCTTTGCATATCAGCAATAGCAGCTGTTTTCACTGGTCCTTTAAGAAGAATTCGTTTCCTTTTGTCCATGACATCATTCTGCAATCTTATCGGAGTGCTATGTTTCGTGTCTAGTCAAATGTCTGCTACAGTAATAATTATGATAAGTTCTTCTCGATTGTTTAGTGTTGCTTGTCCATACAAACGCATTAGCGTGCGTTCATTCCTTATTGTGTCAGTGGGTTGCTGGATTTTATGGATTTTGTTTGCCTGTATTCCTCTCTTAAATTTTGAAAACATACGCATGGCTTTCGAAAGCATTATCATGATAACATGCAGCCGGTACAAACGCGTACATCGATACTCGTATCACAACATCCGGGAAATTCTCGATGAGTTATTAGAGCAAATCAACATTCAATGTGGAGCTTCGGGCAAGCATAGAATATGGTTATCTGAATTTGCTCGCGGAACTAAGGCGTTGTCAATTGCTCAGCATCTGCAGCTGTTCAACCAAAAGTATTTCTCACTTTCCTTCTATGCACAAAGCCACATCTGCATGCCGCAATATTTCCTCGACTCGAATAACCCTTCGCAGTATCTCATACTGTTTGCATTGTTCTTCAACTTTGCTGGATTTGTGTACGTGTTGCTGGCGTATGTGTTTATTTTTACAAAGTGTCGGGGGGGAAAGGCGCACCACGTCGAGCGAGAGGGGCGGAAGCACCTAGCAACCAGGGTGCTGAGTTGAGAGAGAAAGAAAATGCCGCGATGCAAACAAAAATTCAGCTGATCATTGCTTCTGACTTCCTTAGTGTGGTACCGATGACCATCTTGGCTTTCGCTCATTACATTTATTTTTATGATCCCCAAGTTCGAGAAAACTGTCATGAATATCTTGAGCTAACCTTAACAAGGTCTGTGCTTTCAACAAGTATGCTGCCCATAAATAGTGCACTGAACCCTTTTATTTACACATTATCTTCTCTTCATCGCTTGAGGAGTGGCTGTCGCCGATTATGGCGCAGTTCAGCAAATACTGAAAGTGACGATAAGCGTTTCCCACATTCAGGTAGTTCTCGAGGTTGCGAGATTCCACAGAGTCTCTAAATCTTAAATTGTGTTGTTCCAGTGTTTCATGAAATTGTAAACGTCTTTTATTATTCTGGCAAATGCTCATTTTGTTATCGCATGCTACATACGTTTTGAATGTTTTTTGAAAGTTGATACAATATTTTTGAAATAAAAACATCGTCAGGTACAACAACTTATTAGTGACTTTTTTGATGCAGCCAATTTATATTCAGATATATTTGGAAGCGACTGTAGTGCGAACATTATGTAGTACGTATATGTTCAAAACTATTTCTTGAAATATATGCACGAAGTCCGCATTACTACTGGCAAAGTGTACATATCTCTTCTGTGAGCACATGGCATATAGAAAAGCTGGGTAGAGGGCATCAGTTTAAACACTACTCACTCATTCTGCCTAAAATGATATAGCAACGTAGTTTTGCACCTAGAGACCAAACCCACTCTTGAAGTTTGATTGCTTTTCATTAATGCACTAAGTTTGAAACAAGGATTTTGACGCACATATTTGTGCTTTTTGCTTCTAAGTAAGAGAAAAACTGTGAGACATAGTGACTAAGCTTTGTATTTTTTCAGTTTTCCAGGCCTCATTCAGAAACCACTTGCCAAAATGAATGTTGTTGGCTTTGTACTAAACTATCGTTGTGTAAACGTTATTAGTGTAAATATTGTCAACTTAAGTTTAACTAAACATTCACTGTTTCAATGTGTCACAACATGCAGTCGTTACAGGATTGCTTGACACCATTTTAAATTAACTAGACGTACTGCATTTGTTTAGAATAATTTTGGTTTTAAGCCAATGATATGAGTCTGCAAATTTACGAAAAACCTGCACTTATCCGTTGGCAATTATTTCATTCTCCTCTTTCAAAAGGAAAACTATTTGTAAATAGTGTATTGATAATTTGTTCAACCATCCGACAAACAGAACAAGTCATATATTTTGTTATATTTAACGACCACCTCGCGGTCCAGACAAAAAGTAAGCCAATCTTAATTCGTCACCAGGCGCGTAACCAGGGGGTGGCATTTGGGACATTCCCCCCCAGAAATTTTCAAAACATTGCATAGCAATTTTGACATTTGCAGAAACTTTCAAAGAATATAGATGAAATTTTATATTCTAATCATTTTTAAGAAATCTTATTTGAATTTTTCTTTTAGCTTGCTCATTAATTATCTCCTTATAAAAGTTATCTTGAGACAGGTTATCTGATCGAAAATTTCGTAAATGATTGGTATTCAACCACAAATATGCTGGAAGTGTCAACTTGGGAGATAGTTTAAAATGTTCGTATTTTTAAGGCATTTTTTGTCTATTTGTTCGTGTACTATTTTGTCTTAGACAGGCCTCAATTTGCCCTCATGAAACTTTACAACATTAGGGTACCGTTGAACCGTGCAAATTGCTGGAACTTTCAAACTGATAAGAGAAATCTTGACATAGCAGTAAGTGCCTCGTCAAAGCGCTTGTTCTTCTACGACCTTTTAGTTATTATTTTTGTTAGGGGCAAAGCGGATCACCATTATTAACATAGTACATTCCTTATAAAAGCGTTGTTTAGCTGCATTTTCGCTTCGAAACCTGACAATTTTTAATTAAATTTAGGTTGAGGACTGTTGCACGTTTTAATGTCTTTCAGGGTTGATCCTAGTACCACGGCTTGGGAAAAGGTTTAGTAAAGTGTCATATGAGTGGTAGTCAAGTGTTGAACGCACCTGCCAACTAGACCACTTTGGCTCCAAATGACGCTTTACATGATCCTAACTTTTGCAACCAGTGCAAGTCCTGAAAGCTCATAGCCTTAAACGTGCTTCTAAAAACTTTCACACAATTCGTGGATGCCAGAAAAAGCCGTTTTGCTCCAAACACACCTGATCCGTTATGCGCCAAAGACATAAGACACCTGATCCGTTTTGCGCGAAATGGTAGCATTCAAAGATCCCCTCACCCTTGACATAGGCTATCTTTCCAGTTTGGGATCTTCATTTGTGATAGAAATTCAAGCACATGCTAGAAGAATAGGGCTAGAAAGAATTTGCTAACACAAGACGAAAATTAGGCAGGTTTACTACTGTGGTGGCCTAAACATCTGTCACACTAAAGCCATGACTGCAGTAGTTGAGTACGGAACCAGGTATTTGTATGAGAATACTAATTTTTACTCTGTCCTGATCGTTCGGTCTGCATCTTGATTAAAACTGAAAAGTTCTCATTTTCGGAAATATTACGAAGACAACTTTTATCTGTGTGTCAGGCTTATGCAGACTCACACGGAAATATTTTCAACTACAGCAAAACTGTTTGTATGACGTAAAGGCTAAGAGTGCAAAAAGCACAGTCACCCCATTACTGACACATGGTTGGAAAAAATCTAAAATCTGTTGACCAATACAAATATCTGGGAGCTGTACTGGATGCTGAGCTCCCAGATGACAAAGGCGTTCAGAGACAACTGCGATAGAAGTATAGCGCAGCAAACAAGCTGCGAGCCTCTTCTTCCGATGTCCAAATGCAGTTACAAATGTACTTTTTCGTTCTTTCTATACAACCACGTATGCATCACATTATGGTGTAATTTCAGGAAGTGATGCATGCAAAGATTGCGTGTAGCGTATGATTTTGGATGCAGAGCTCTATACAACCTGCCCCGGAGAGCGAGTGTTAGTAGTCATGGCTCATCAGGTTCAATGTAACATTCATATATTTGAGGCTGCGTTAAGAAAAAGTATGCACTTGTTTCTCGAAAGATGCAGAAGGTCTAATGACGTAGTGGTTGCCTGCTTTGATGCAGTCAGATTGTTTATGTTCTTCCTTATTCTTTGAACACTACAACCGCATTTTACTTTGTGACTGAGTGCTCGAACTTTGCAGTATTTATTCGTTTGAGGGTGCGCATGTCACAGCTTGACCAGTTTAGGAATTATCGCCCCACTCCACTATGCAGTAGTGTTGTACCAAGTGAACAAATAGTGTTAAGAATGCGTCTGTAAACCTGAGGCTCGGCCTCCAACGCCGTTACAAAACGTTCTGTTAAGTAAGTTTCTGTAGCCCGGTGTCAAGCGAAATTTTGACCTCTGCGAAATTTCTGACCTGTTATCTATTGTCAGTTATTTTGCTTCTCAGAGTAAAGGAATCAAGTTTGGCGATTAGTTTTTTGATGTGTGTTGTGTAAATTAAACTTTTTGGTTAGATGTCATATACCCACAACAAGCTACAGTACGGGAATAAGTAAAACCAGTGTGAAAATATTGGACTTAATCTTAGACTTCAATAATTTTCGTTTTTCTAACTGTGACATAAACCCAAACCCGACACACTTACCTAAACACCAAAACCTAAGCCCTAATCATCAGTTTTCTCAGCGTATTTTATATGTAGAATGTTGCTCTGTGCATGCATATATGGCGTGAAATCAGAAATTTCGCAAGTCAGAAATTTCGCTTGACACCGGTGATTCAGGCTCCAACGCTGTTGTAAAACGTTCTGTTTCGTCTGTTTTTATTAACCAGCGTTGTGCAGATTGTGTGCGTTTGTAGTGTGGACTTCGTGTGCACAAATACATTAGTATTATTATGTGTGACCGTTTGCGAAAAAAGTTGTGCCACGGTTGAATAATCAAGATGACGTCATCTAATGAAATTTCATGAAAATTGCCCCCCCCTCGAAACGAAGAGCTGGTTGCGCCCCTGCTCGTCACGCATGGTCGAGTTGTGTTAACTGTACGGTAGCTTGCAAAATGTAGATTGATTTATTTATTTAGCGGTACTGAATTGATTACGCCAGATGTACTTTCTGAAACAGCTAACGCCAAGGCACCAAAAAACACAGAGGTTGTCTAGTCAGGTGCCCCATAAATGAGCTGAGATTGACAAAATTTCCATGATGAAAGGTTGTGGTGACCGCAAGACGTGCTGTCGCAATCCGATGTGCAAGTTGCGGGATTTATGACCAAATTGTGAAGAGGTTCTCTTGTCGGGCACTAATGGCCATAACTTTTAATTGTCATGGACAGCAAGGTTCCAGACCAGGACGAAAAGACTAATGCGACAAAAAGAAATCCTCTTAGAGTTGCCATAACCCTTACTTGATCCACGCATTCCTATTACAAAGATGGTTTATTGATTCTGGCCATGATGCAACTCTAGGGATTTTGAAGAGTTCGTTTTTGGAGATAGTCTTCGTGTGGAGATTCATCTGCTTCTTCTGCATGTATTTTTGATATTCTGCAAAAACAACGGAGTCGCGTCAGAAATGTATTCACGAATTAGTAAGCTATAGTAAAATACGCAGAAAGACGAATGCTACAAACACACAAATACGAGCGCATTAATTATTGACATGCATTGACAGACAATCGCATTAAAGCTTGCAAGATAAATGTCGAGTTTCGACGTGGTTCTCTGGTTACGAGGAAGAGGACAACACATGGAAAACGTTCCTCATGATGATTCTTGTAACTTTTAATTATCGAATTTCTGTATCGTTTCTTGAAGGTGATTGTTACCAATACTTTAAGAGAGCAATTTGTTTGCTGCCGCATTCTTGGGCCTTTGAACCTGATTGATCTATTTCCAAGTTGGGGGCAGAGTGGGTGACAGAAGTACTGGCCAGTGAAAGACGGTCTTGTTACCCAAATATTATTCTTACATAAATAAAAAGATCATTTAAGACAGCGGTGGGCAATTAGGGACACGCGGGCCACATGTGGCCTACCATGGCGTTTTTAGTGGCCTGCGGAAGCATTCAGGAAAATCGTCAAATCTTCTTCTATGTCTGTATCAGAATAATGTTTCAACCTTTTTTTTCAAATCACCTACTTCCCATTGAGACTGCATCTTCATTTCCCACAACCTAAAATTTAATTAAAAGCCTTTGCACTTGCTCTAACGCGGCCGAAAGAAAATAGCGTGTTCAACAAATAGACTAATTACCCACATGCAACCCTTATTATTCCTTAACTGGTGGTAATTCTTCACAGGTTAAGAGCCACTGCAAAGATACGGCCCCCCACTAAACACGCCCTACTCAAAGTGGTTCCCGAGCTAAATAACTCGCCCAGCCATGATCTAAGTAAAACGAAAGCAAAAGCATTGCGACAACGAACTCATGTTTCTAACTTCGAATGGCACCTGTCAAGAATGAAACTCTATTCATCAGGATTTGCTTTTCTTCATTAAGTTGGCAACTGAGGTAGACCTATTACTAAATTAAGCTTTTAGCGCTACTTCAATACAAAAACCAACTGCTATGTTGAAACATTATTTTTCGGCAGGTTTTTTTGTTTAGGTTGTGTTAAAACTGGAACGGGCGGTCCGCTTTTATAAATGAAATATCAACTGATGCAGTGACACTAACCTTGTAGAAGAAAAGAAAGGATAACCACTTATCATCAGTGTTCGCCCAAAATCCATAAAATTTCAGCGAATCACTGTAACGGCGTATTTCATTACCACTTTCAAATACCCAATTGGCACCGAATTCAGAAAAAGTTTCAAAATGTTCAAAATCAAAGCCGTATAGCCTACCAGTAAAGTGGGCTGAACACCCCACTAAAGCTGAGAACCTGTTTGATTGCGTTGGGCCAGTGGTGCCCAACCTTTTTGTCTCGCGGTCTACTTTTCAAGTAGCCAACCTCCCGAGATCTACCAGTTTAGCGTCTACATCGCATACTCATTCACATCGTTTCCAGCCTGCAGTAACTAACTTCACAACACCTTTTGCTGTCGCAAAACCACCCAGACCTCACATGTCACATCACATACCTTTCCTTTCTTAAACACATACATACACACATAAATCAGTTTGATAAGCAATGACCTTGATATGAACCAAACAGAAAAAAATAAACCAGATACAAAAGATGTGAATCTCTGAGTTTGAAAAATTGAAATTGTCTCCAGCCTTAGTGGGAGACCTGGCACTGGGAGGAGGAGGCTAGCTTCTCGTAGTCGGAACTGTAGCAGCTGGTTGCAAGGCGTAGGCAAGCTACAAGGTGGTTATCAGTCATTGTTGATCTGTACTTGGACTGGATGTTTTTCACGTGCGAGAAAGTAGATTAGAACAAATAAGTGGGACATCTTCTATAATTAGGATACTTCTACGCCACCGTAGTTCCCAGAGAACTCTATATTCTCTAGTATGAGCGGATATTTATGTGGCTTATGTCGCTTTGATCTCAATGTCATTTTGCAATGTCATGATCTTGTCCTCAAGACCGGAGCTTTCTGAGCCGGAGAGGGACTTAATTTTGGTGTCAGTGTCACTAATACCAATTGAATAGCAGCATTTTGTTTTTCGTTAACAAGTCCCACAACAAAAGCATCAAAAATATCCTCGATCTCATATCTGTTATGTCCTTTTAATGGCAAAATGGTGAGTAGCTCTTCCTTGGTGCTCGTGTCTTTAAAACCTATCCTGATGAAAACATACGATTGTTCCACATCCACCATATCAGTCATCTCGTCAGATTGGAGGGGAAAGCACTCACACGCGTCAATATCCTTCCTCAGTTGCTCCTCCACGCACATAGCTATTCCCTCACATTGCCTTGTAGAAGCATTGTGGGAGAGTTGCACTTCTTTATGGCCTTCACGATCTATGTTTTATTGTTAAGGTTTTCAAAAAGGGTATTTGCTGTTTCGAGAAAGGCTTCCTTCAAAGTATCATTACCTTCGAATGGCTCATTTTGCTTATCAAGGGCGTGACAGACGCGATAGGAAGCAGTAGTTGCGGCCTTACCCTGGGTTCTGAGGTTTGGTGAATATTGACTGCCGTATTGCCAGGGGAGTAACGAGGACAGATGGTGCCCGGGGCAAGAAGCAAGTTTGGCGCCCCTGTGTTCGAACCTGAGGTCTTTTGGAAGCAAATGTACATGAGGAAGAAAGTACGTGCGATATTTTTGAGACTTTTCTGCGCCCCCTGAAGTGATTCGGTACCCAGGAAATTGTGCAATTGTGCTCCCCGTGCCCTCTCGTTATGCTCCTGCGTGCTACAAGCTGTGCTTGCAAGTCTCGAATTTTTGTGTCATGTGAAGGCGTCTTGGCAGGGAAATCCCTTTCGTAGCTCTCGTGTCATGTTTTAAAATGTCTCTCCAAATTCCCTTTCTTTGTCAGCACTACCGTTGCATTGCAGATCAAACAAACAGGTTTTGAATGAGAATAAACAAAAAGTGATCTTCCTCCCATTTGGGGTGGAAATGGTAGGTCTTGGCTTGTTTTCGTCTCACCTATGTTAACGTTCAAGATATGCAAACACTCTGATCGCTAGCTGCTAGTCTGGATGCAATAAATCTTTTCAGGACGCGCACAATTTAAAGCTAAAAAGTGCTCAGTTGTTTGAAAGTAGTACCCTTCTATGTCGACTAGTGCACAAATAGTCAGAAACAGTTCTAACGAAAATACAGCTCATCATTTGTTAACAACATACCCAAACATGTGCACAAACACACACCAAAATCATTGTTGGTTTGCCTGAGCACGGCGCACGCTAGCATCTGTAACCATATGCGTCAACTGTCCTGCGAAGCGTCACCCTCCAATAAACACATTAAATTGCGAACATGCGCTCACACAGCCTACACACGCATTTCTAAAATCCGATGGTCTTAATGCTCACTAACGTAACACGTAACATATACTAAACTAACAACTTTCCTTAGTCTCAGTAACCAGCACATTACTTTATCCCGCTATCACGACACGTGGCTGGCAACTCCAGGAGACCTCCATTATGAGGGGTTATTGAAAAGTCGCAATGCCAGGTGCTGGGTCACGTTGCCTCAGCAAGGAAATTTTTACAATCAATAAAAGGCAAATATTAATTAGAAGCCACTGTAGAAAAAAATTATATTTTTCCAACAGCCATCGCGGTCGACTTGGGAATAGTCGGCGGTCTACCGGTAGACCGTGATCGGCTGGTTGGGCACCACTGCGTTGGACTTTCAATCGGTTTGGTCAGGCCGGCGAGTTGAAGAACGGAACTTGCGATCTGCCCAGCATCGCAATCGCTGCAGCGGCGTAGTGTAAATACGCAAGTGTGGGTTGGTGTGTTGATATCAAGGAAACATTCACGCACAGTACTGCCATCCACATATTAACAGTTAACTACGAAAGTATACGCGTGGTCCACCGCTCAAGCAAGCGGAGATTGGCGCCTCAAATAGGGTTACTATATTTTCACACCAAAAGCGAAGACACAATTTTAATAAAAATCATGAACATTTGCACATCGCAAAGCGTTTGCAATATGCTTCCACCTTTAAATTCGATGCACTGTAAATTATTTTTAGGAAACAAGCTGCATTAGCGTACAATTTATTTTTACTGTTCAAAACGCAAAGAGGAAAACATTTGGGCATTTTGAAACGGTCTTGGAGGACAATTAGTTCTAAAAAGGAGGGCGTATGTTTGCCTTGGCCGCATTTCACTCGTGAAACTTCAATAGAAAGGCAGAAGCAAGTTCTGTGCAATAATAAACAAAGCCGTATGACCCGCCCTCCATATTCCCAATTAGGGGAGAGCCAACGCTATCACAGGGGCACAATGTGTCTGCAAGTGGAACTAAAACAACAGTGAAATAAAAGATAAATATTTGGATATTTTCTAAAAATTCAATTGGGCTTCGGGATGTGCCATAACTTCTTCTTGAGGGGGAGGGTAGAGCTTCATCGAAAACATTATTGATGTTATTACAATGATGGGTGCTTTTATGACCTCATCGTGTTGTTTCTTTTTTAGAAAAGTACGATATATTTATCACATCAAGTCAGTGGCGTATCTGGAAAGTTGGAATGTGTGCCCTTTCTAATAAATCGAATCTTAGATATACGCACAATTTTTCACGAAAGTCAAACCATGTAGAAAATAAATGTTTTTGAATAGAAAATATTTGTGTTTGTTTTGCTTTGAAATTTTGAGCAAATGAAATATAAGTTATCCACAAGGACCATACTTCTATACTCATTTATTTTTTATGAAGAATATCAAAACATTCAAATAATAATTGTGCACAGTATCCTACAAAAAATCAAACAACATGTTGGAACTGTAAACGACAATTTCTTTTAAAAAGAAACGCATTTAAATTGGATTGTACAATAAATTTATAATGCAAATCATGTACCAATTGTGTTGGAAAAGCACAATTCCATCGAAACATTAATATATCCAGCCTTTTCCGGTTAAATTACACAAAATGCCCCTTACTATACTCATCAAAGCTAGATCACACAATCTGCCCTGCTCGCATGTATGAAAGCACCAGTTTCAGTTTACTGAAAGATCGCTCGCAACTTGCAATAGATACTGCCATCGTCAGCTTTTTTTGCAAAGCAATTCGAAGAATGTCAGGAGGTCTTCAGGATGCGATAACGTAAGTTGCATGATTTGAAACTAGTATTTTGCAATCTAGAATTTTCTCGTATAATAGCTTGCCATCTACATATGAACTGTACGCAGGTTCTAAATTGTCACACACAGATTTTAGTTTTTCACAGTCAGGACCATACAATGGCCTTGGACATCACACATCAAGCCAAATTTGGACAGAACAAGTTAGCTCTAGACACGAGTAACAAATCACTTCTTTAATGAGTTCACATTTTTCCTCAGCTGGTACGGTAACAATAATAACTGCTGATTTTTAGAGGAATAACTAATGTTGTCTACTTTAGTCTCTGGACTGGGTCATTGTGTTCAGCCTACTTATCAGACACTAGTAGCCATCGAAGAAGTTTCGAAAAGCCGGAGTGGGCCGCAGTCCGCAGCAGTTTTAGGAAGTTGTAAATCTGTATATGACCTCAACACCAGTTATTTGCATCACAGTCAGATTCTCACAGCCTCTACTACTATCTTCTTTCCTGAAATACCGCAATACGGAATGACTTGACCTAGTTTCTTATAGTGTGAGAAGGACGATGTCTTGCAGATATGGCATGCGAGCGTTCTTGTTCTGTCACAATGTCTGACGGTCGTGGTTTGTCACAATGCCGCAATATTGTCATAATACTTGGTGGTGCTGACGCAACACTCCCGACTTAATTTATTAGATTGGGACGCTGTGTTGATGCAGCTTTGCAGTTTATGGTTGTATGCATAGGCGTAGCCAGAGGGGGGAGGGGGACATGGACACCATACATTTTTAGCATATCCAGTCATTTTGTGTTTTGAGAAGTGGTGTCCCAACCAAAATACTGTTTCTTGCCTAAAGTCAAATATTTTGCCACCAAAAATTTTGGGCTGGCTACGCCACTGGTTGTGTGGGGCGCAAAATAGAGGCTCAAGGAACTGTAAATAAAATTTTTAATTTTTGCCAAGCAACTTTGCGTTCCCCTCAAAGTTGCGCCCATGGCAAGTGCCATGCCTGCCACATACTAGATACGCCATTGCATCAAGTTAGCAACAGTACTATGAAATAAAACGTGTTAAAAGTGGCAAAGTGGTGCGCAGAACAGAAAAAAGTTACAGCTGGCAGAGAAGCTGTTGCTAAACTGTCAAAGCTGACAATTTTTTCAAATATGTTGAGCAGAGAAGCCGGTCGAACAGTACTACCGACAACAAGGATAAGGGTCATAAAGATGATGGTCAAAAACTACTTGGTGATGGAGATCATGATCGATGCGAATGTGAACAAGTAAAATGTCCGACTAGCGTTGCAGATGCCGTCATTAACCATCCATTTACAACAGCACAATCACAAGGTGATGCAGTAGTGTCACATTCAAATCCATCCTTCAATTCTGCTACTCATGATCCAGATAGATGGCTAGAAAAAATCAGTGATGCAAAGCGATGTGATCAAGTAAAGCGTGGAGCACTACAATTGGTTATAGATATTCCATTTTCTAATGGAACACCAAGACGACGTTTTTCGTCTGTCCGTAATAAGCGTGTGTTGGCCAATGGAGAATGTGTAATACGGTCATGGCCTATTTATTCTGTGGAATCAAACAGAATGTTCTGCGTTTGCTGTAGCCTAAGCTGTTTGGAAGTCAAACTCCAAACTCATTTTGCAATGGTCTAAATCAAGGTTTTGTGCGGCCCAGTAAGCTTTTCATTATCGTCTGTGTACAACACAATGCCAGTCTGTCTTTAGTTTATAATCTCAAATTTGACATTTTCAATGCAATGGTCTTTACTGCCTGGTTGGAAGAAGCTGTCAATTCCAGCAACTTCTTGCGCTCGAACCGCAAGACGTGCACCACCATCGATCAATTTACTGGCAGATCCACGTACTCCTCCAGTCTGTGCTCCGTTTCAGCAAATTCCATCGCTTCGAAACTCGGGAAGAACGAGGCATACAAGACGAGGGACCACGAGCCCCTTCAACAAGGATGTGTCCGACCCACGGAAGGTCCCAACACCTAAGGGAGATAGTATCACTGGCCCCCTCACGCCAGAATAGTGCCAGGAAAATCTGCGGAATTGGATTCCATTTTCCAGAGTTAATACTCCACGCCGGATGAGCTCAGAATTTTGGTATTGCGGTTTCTTCACTTTCTGCATGCCCCAACTCAAAATTTCCAACATATAGGGAAGAGCACTAGTAGTTGCCATCCTTAAGCCGAATGAGATATTGGGGGACCAAAGACCCGTCCTATATATCTACTGTGTGTATTGTGCAGGGGCGTAACGATGGGGGCAAGGAGGGCACAATTCCCCGGGCGCCGAATCAGTGCGGGGTGCGCTGAATGACTGCAGGGGGCGCCGAACAGTCCCAGCAATATCACAAGTATTTTCTTCAATACAGTGCATTTGTTTCCGAAAGACCTCAGGTTCGAACATGGGGATGACAAACTTGCTTCTCGCCCCGGGCGCCATCTACCATCGTTACACCCTTGACTGTGTGTCTCCTTCAAGATTCTCGAGAGACTCATCTACGCTTTTGTCGAACCAATATTGATCCAATACTCCCGCAGAAACAGGCGGTTTGCGACATTGGAGGTCGAGCGTAGATCGGATTACTTCGCTCACGCAAGACATCGAGGATAGGTTTTTGGCTAAGAACAAGGCCAGAGCTGTGTTTGTCGATCTTACAGCAGCCTACGACTTTGTATGTTATCGCGGCCTCACCAGCAAGTTACTGCTACCTGACAGAAACATATTCCGCATGATGATGGAGCTGATTAGTATTCGAAGTTTCACCCTTACCACCGGGCTGGGGTGCTGGGGCAACAACGTCGTGAATAGCCACGCAGCCCTGGTCTACTAAAGAGCAGAGTACTGCGCTCCTGTCTGGTGCTGCAGTTCTCACACTCACCTCATAGATCCTGTCATCAACGACGCCTTGGGAAATGTGACTAGATGCTTGCGTCCTGCACCAGTGGACAATCTTCCTATCCTCGTGGGCATTCAACCTGCTGAGTGTCGTCGCAAAGAAGCCACTCCTTCTCTGGCACGCCGTTCCATGGAGCCTGGACATCTGTTCCACTCAGCGCTCACCTGTCCACCGAATGGGAATGCACAGCATCTCAATCGAGACACCCATTTGTACCTGCCGCACAAAAACTCATCAGTTCATCTGACGACAACAACATAAATGCGGCGCTCTGGGCGGATCACCGATGGCATGAGGAGCTGTCGGAGAACTTAAAGACTCGGTACTTTTATCCCTAACATTGGCACCCACCCTCCCGGAATGGCTCTTGCAAGAACAGTGTGAGTCCGCCTTAACCGCCTCCGCACCGGTGCCGGACGTTCCCGCTCCTGCTTGCACAAATGGCGTACGGCCCTTTCCGCGGCTCGTGTTGAGGCGCGTTGCGGCCCCAACAGACTATGCAACATAAAGTATTGAGAAAACACCAATTGCAAGTAATAGAACACTTGAAGAACCAAGAAAACAAAGAAGAAAACCAATTCTTTAAAGTGAACACCTTGTAAGGGAAAAGACCTTACTAAAAATTGAAATCAAGATTAGACAAAGTACAGATTTGCACGATCTGTTGTTGCAGAGCTATGCAGACTTAACAAAACAAACAAGCAAAAAGCTCAACAAATACAGAAACCTGGAACCAGACAAATATGGACAAATACGCCTTATGACAATGATTTCATACACTAAGCAATAAGCCATGGATGATTCACAGGCATGAGATACAGACACTCACCAATTGGAGAAATACAAGATGAAAGATACCTAGTAAACAGCAGCACCGCATGACTAGGAGCTAACGCAAAAGCGAGACACGACTACCAAATATGTTCATGAGAAGGCTCAAGGAAGTTCCCGCGCAGGCTAAACCGCTCGAGCCAGATAAAAAGCAAACAGGAAAATATCTTCTCGCTACGCTAAGCTCTTGGGAGGATATTTTAGAGACTAAAGTTTCAGATAAAATACCTGTGAGCTTTGGCACCAAGACACATTAATTGTGATGCTCTGGAAGCAGTAATGGTGATGCTCTCGAAGCAACCTCTAGGGTGGAACTCTCTACAAGAAAATTGGACAAAACGATTTTGAAATAAATGCTCTATGTTACTGTTGCATTTGATGATGGAGACTCCTTTGGTGATTCTACTCGAATTGTAAGTTGTTACATTGTGTCTTTGTGTGTAAAAAGTGTACACTAGTTTCAAATGAAAAATGTTTTTGAAATGTTAGCTAATGTCTTTATATTCTTGAAATGAAACCGCGTATTGAAATGCTCGTCATTTAATTCATCAAAATTGCCTACTGAAAAACTTCTGTACTCTTAGATTGTGGCAACTCTGAAAATAGGATGGTTACCCAGACTTAATTTATGCAATAACCTATCCGGCTATAACTATCGGACCCACAGAAATAATTCTAGTACCAAAAGGGTACTTCTTTGACTAAACCTTAGCTCAAAAAGCCGCTTTCACTCGTGAGTGCGGCGCGGAAGAACAGACCATTCACCATGTTATCCTCCGCTAACCAATCCATCAACCACCCTATGGAGTACATAGCCCGACGGTTCTGGACGATGAGACAATCGAATGGCTGCTCAACACCTGGCCGGAGATCTAGTGCAGCCTAGCAGTGGATAAGACCTAGCTCAAACGATGAAGAAAAATATGTTCTACTCACTGGTAGATTTCCCCGTGTCCACTGACATGTCGGTACAAAACTTATTTCTAGTTTTCTGATTTCTACTCATGTGTTCCTCTGTACTAAACTGTTTTCCATAAGTATGGGTTTGTTGCTCCGTTAGCAGTAAATTTGCCTATGACATCCCAGTTTGGGAGTAATTAAGTACCAGTCGTTACGTACCATTGCAGTTAGTACTCAAAAGCTCTCAGTAGCTTGAAACAGTACAACTAAACGTTTGGTTGCAAAATGAAAGTAAGTCATTCAATGTGGGGCCCTCACGAAAATCGCGACATAATTGTTGGCCCAGTGACGCATTTCAGTTGGGCATGGTTGGTCTAAACAAATAAGGAGATTTATCAAAAAATTAAAAAATCAGAGAACAGGCAATTTTCACCAGAATATTTTTCTGAATGGATGTTGCTGGTTGGGAGAATGAGCAAAGCATCCACTACAGACGAACGTGAGAAGAATGTTTTTTCTGGAAGAGTGAATGTTCGAGCGGCAAGTGCGCAAAACTGCGCACTGTGGCAACAAGCAACAATGGAGTTCACCCGACGAGATCACTCTGTTATTGCTTGTTCACGCCACATATATATGGTGTTGTTCTTCATGCATATTCCGTTTGTGGTGAACCGCGCATTCAGTGCAAAGCCAGCGGAGAGGTTGCAAAACTTCTCATGCTCCAGATAGATGGCTAGAAAAAATCGATGATGTACAGCAATGTAATCTAGTAAAGCGCGGACCACTACAATTTGTGATAGATCTTCCATTTACTGACGAACCACCAAGACGACGTTTTTTTCTGCCAATAATAAGCCGATGTTAGTCAATGGAGAATGTGTAAAACGGTCATGGCCTATTTATTTTGTGGAATCAAACAGAGTGTTCTCCTTTTGTAGTAGCCTGTTTGGAAGTAAACTCCAAACCCATTTTGCAATGGTCTAAATTAGTGGTTCTTGGCCGGGAGGGTATACCTCCCCAGTGTGTCAATGAATGTCCAAGGGGGCGCGAGATCTTATGCGCTGAAGTATCTCACTAATGCGTGATCAACAAATTTGCCAAGAAACACATTTGCTTTAAAACGTTTTTTAAAGTCAGGGGGCTTGAAACAAAGGACAATTACTTAGGGGAGGCGTGGTAGAGCAAAGGTTAAGAAACACTAGTCGAAATAAATACAGAAATTTGTCAAAATGTAAAAATCATAGAACAGTGAATGGATGTTGCTAGTTGAGGGAATGAGCAAAGCATCCACTTCTAACGAACGTGCGAAGAGTGATTTTCTGGAAGAGAGAACGTTCTGGAGGAATGTTTTGGAGAGTGATTCATATTGTTGTGTTTCTGTCTGATACAATATTGACTTTCGGGGATCTGAAGAGAATCTCGGTTCACCTCACAACGGAAGCTTATGAGGCCTGTTTGAATTTGTGGCGAAAAGGGATGTTATTTTTGAAAAAACTGCATTACAGAATTACCTGCAAATCATCGTAAAGGACAAAATAACTATTTGAGCAGTGGCAGTTACAATGAACTGAATTTTTTAACAGCAAAGAAAGTGGAAAAAGCAAATGTAAGACAACTGAAGTTGGCGAAGTATTTCCCAATAATTCTGGACTGCACTCCCGATGTATCGCATCATGAACAAATGTCTGTCATTCTCCGGTATGTGCAGTTTGATAGAGAGAAAGAAAGGTTAGGTGAGAGAAATGTTTTTTGGTTACCTTATTTGAACTTCGCCAGGATGCAGCGTATAAAAAGTTTCTTCATCCTTTGACCACTTTAAGGAAACGAAAGTTCAGCTTTGAATTATTTGGGTAAAGAATGTCGTGTCGATATCATTACATCTTCATAAACATACCTAATTCGGTGTAAAGCGCAATTTTATCTGGGCATTTTCAAATATTTCACAGAAAACTCTCTTACACTCATTATCGCATACATTCCACGCACTCATGAAACGCCTTTTCTTTCTTTCATTTTATATTCTGTGCATATTGTACCTTAGCTTTTGATTTGTGAGTCACATGACAGCAATAGCAACATTTCAATTCACATTTGCTGAAGCATGTTGAAGCAATATTATCGTAACACCAAGAGGTTCTCAACCGTTTTGCTGCGAGAAATCTTTAACGTGCCGCGACGCGATATACCAACAGAATTTGATAGCTTGTATGTGATGCCTAAAACGTAATATCCTAGGTGGCAGTTGTCCGGGTGTCACAAGGGTGCAACGCTAAAAAAGTGTGAAAACGCACCTTAAAATCTAGCGACTTTCAACAACACGTCAAACAACTTTTTGAACCAATTTTATTGTTGTCACCTATTCACTTTCACTGCTCTACAAATGAAAACATTAAAAAATTGTGGGAATGTGTTCCCGCCCTACGTCACCCCAGGGATGACAGTTGTCCAGGTGGCGACTGGTGTAGGTGTCAGTTGTCCTGGTGTCAGTTGTCATAGGAGGAAGTTGTCCGAGTGGCAATTGTCCCAGGTGGCAGTTGTCATGGGTGACAGTTGTCCGGATGGCCGTTGCCCTGGGTGGCAATTGTCCTAGGTGGCAGTTGTCCGGGAGGTAGTTGTCTAGGGTTGCAATTGTCCTAGGTGGCGGTTGTCCTGGGTGGCGATTTTCCTACGCGGCAATTGTCCTAGGTGTAAATTGTCCTGGTGGCAGTTGTCCTGGGAAGCGATTGCCTTAGGTGGAAGTTCCCCAAGGTGGCAGTTGTCCAGGCGGCAGTTGTCCAAGGTGGCAATAGTACTAGTTGGCGATTGTCCTAGGTGGCAGTTGTCCTGGGTGGCAGTTGTCCTGGGTGGCGATTGTTCGTGTGGCAGTTGTCCTGGGTGGCGATTGTCATAGGTGGCAGTGATTCTAGGTGGCAGTGGTTCTAGGTGGCAGTTGTCCTATGTGGCTGTAGTCCAGATCCCACTTAGAGTAGGGTTTCTCAACCTATTCAAGCATGTGTCCCAATTAATAAATAAAGGGTCGGTGAACGACCGACTGTGCAACTCCGATGCGACAACTGTTGCGCATTCACAGAGCAGATAAGCAAATAACTTTTAACATGGGATTGTGCGCTGCAATCAAATGGGAAGGCTGAGCCTGTGTTTTGTTAGAAGCATAGACATTCGAGGCTCAAAAGGGTTTGTGGCAGATACATAGATGTTTTGCATAGTCAGAAGCATATATATTTTGTGAAAAGTTTCAACGCCGGAACAGTGGTAGGGGCGAGGGTATAAAGGAGTTGAACGCAATGGAAACTTTTGAAAAACAAAAAGAATCGTTACGAATTATGCTTGTTTCTGTTCAGCAACAATGTTGACCTCAAAAATAATAACAGAAATTATAGAAAACCATTCTGGAATTTCTGTGTGGGCGAATAGCTGCAGTAAATTGTTTGAAGTCGATCTTGGTAAACCATGAAATTACCTGTGATACTGTTATGAAAAACACCTCCTACACACTGCCACGCTTTTTAAAGGTCAGGAAAGCAACACCTCCGTCATGTCCCTGCTCTCCTGCATCCCTGAAGAGTTCACATTGTGACACGTAGCGACAAAGTGCGCAGTTATGAAATTGGCAAAGACCTGAATGACAACCACTTCTCCTCCGAATCGAGAAATCCCAGCTATGTTGGTTCGTCCATGCGTCCAGAATGTCAAGGGAAAGATTGGCGAGGCAAATCCTGCTGGCTACACCCACGCCAAAGCGGCCAGGAGTTCGTCCAAGGACCAGGCGGAGTGACTACACCTCCGACCGTGCTTGGTCCCGTCTTGGTGTCGAGCCAGCAGGACTATCTGAGATTTCTGTTGACCGTGAGGTATCTCGAGTCCTCCTATGGCTACGGGACTCGCGACCCTCGCAAGAGGAAAAACGGGCACGAAAATGAATAATCGAGGCTCAATACATGATAATGCTCAGATCAAGTCATCTTCCACATTAAGTCGGCTTCTAGATTTCATTTTCAT
>Ga0210059_1002333_pt1 | contig 29640 bp, 18 predicted proteins | sample Ectturendosymbi2_FD_188042 | JGI IMG/M metagenome (GOLD analysis project Ga0210059, IMG submission 188042) | Ecteinascidia turbinata endosymbiont from Florida, USA - Sample 2 (SPAdes) (version 2) | ecosystem: Host-associated > Tunicates > Ascidians > Unclassified | place: Key West, Florida...
CTCCTGCCTGGTTCTGCTCCCATCTCCTTGCAATGATTCAGCTTGTACTTATCATTCAGCAATATTTGTAAAGCCACAACAGTGACCCACACCAAGCGAATCGATCGCAATTTATTGCGTAAGGCCGGCTGCAAAGCTAGAGACTGAATCGTTACTTTCGATAAGAGGCGAATCCCAGCCGCTGGTGCTTCCCACTAAAGTGAAGTGGACATGAATTAAAAAACTTTGAGAGACAAGGAATGACTTGCGAATTGTTGCTTGAAATTTTTAGCATCAAAAAAACTGAATAGTTTATTGTACCGCAACTGTAAACTTTTTCACTGTACCGCCCGAACTAACTAGAGTTGGCATGCTTGACTTTTTCCGCTGCACGTTACGGTCTGTTGCAAACCACGTGATCGTCTGAGACAGAAACCACGCTAAACGCGGAGAGTATGTTTTGTCAATCAGAAGTGCCTAATGGCCGTTGCGATCTGGGTTCGTTGAACAGTGTGGCTGTGTTTAGTGGAGGAGTTACAATTGTGAAAAAATTTTGTAATCTTCAATTTTTGTAATCTTGAGGTTTAATCTGAGCAACAGCGCGTAATTTTTTCTTTTTGTTTCATATGTCGACTTTTGCGCAGGACTGAAGATGTGTAACACACGAAACTAGTTTCCTTACGCAATGAATTGCGATCGATTCGCTTGGTGTGGGTCACTGTTGTGGCTTTACAAATCTTGTAAGTTAATCAAACACTTGGTTCTGCAAGTTTTGCTGATTGATTTTGCACAGGTTGATTAGCACAGTTGATGAAAAGTTTCAAAATTCCAGAAAGCCTTTCGTTTATTTCGAAAAGTTCCAGCTGACAAGACATCGACGTCACATCAAGAGCAAAAAATTTTGAACATGGAGAAGACGTGTAGGACAAATCCGTTATTGACCGGACTGATGCGTTCTTACACTTGTTGGTTTCGTTCTGGGAGCTTTGCGGAGTGCAGCCGCAATGCATGGTTGACTGCTAAGCAATCAAGCATTACTGCACGTGATGCAATTCGAGCACAAACACTGCCTGGCCACGAGCGACTTTACTCGGTTGTCGTGAGTTCTAAAAAACGCGTGACTTGTGAAGTGCAAGCCGCCGCACGAAGAAAACCTCGGGTTTACCGGGTCAAACAAAATAATCACAAGGTTGCCAAGAACCACGACTCACTACTGCGCGACCTTCAAACTGGAGCTGTTGGGTGTCAAGCAAAATATTGTGATTTAACATTTTTGAACACGATTATTAAACTGTGGAACGTGAAATTTATGATATATTTATATTCTCATCAACTGAAATTAATTTATGATCTTTGTTGTTATTGTTTCTTCTCTTGCTGCATTCGTGTTATTTCGTGATTTGAGGCACAAAAATACATGAACAAACCATATACCATCAGTATATTCAGCTTCTTTAACGTTGCTTGTGTCAGTTCCGCGACTATTTCGCCCTTCATTTCAAATGACTTGGCGCATCCTGTTGGGAGGGAAGCCTAAGTTAAGGCGATAGTGAAGACGATTCGTCGCTTATTACTAGTTCGCTCAGGTTGCAAGAACCTGCTACAAGATATAAACTTATACGAAAGGATCAAATGGAACCTGGTTCATAATCTGCTTTTCCAACGCATCGGAACAAGATGAAACGTGGGAAATACATGGCCAGTAGATACAGTACCTGTGACTGAAAATGAACAAGCTGTTGTTGAATTTACTCGGTCAACGATATTACCGATCAAAACACAACCCATAACGTGATTACTTCAAGCAATTTTTTCAGGTTAGATCGCGAAACGTCTCTTTTGCAGCAAAACTAGATCAGGACGAAGACGTGCGTTGATGCAGGAGTTCGTGCGGGTAGGGCACAGATCCCGTAAAATGAATTTAAAACGAACAAACATCAGGTGAAATTAACTTGCCCTGTCCAGACGAAAGACTAAGGGTGAAGCGGTGCATCGCTGGATCAAACTGCAAAAATGGAGTGAACTGCTTGGTTCTCAGGTGGAAATTGGCGTTGGAACATTCGTTTTTATTGCGAACAATATAACCGCAAATACCGAGTACATTATGTTATTCAAAGTCACAGATGAGTCGTAAGCCATCATCAAGAAAATAAATTACTGTGTCTATTTGCAGATAATGTGACTAAGACGACACGTTGAATAAAATAATGTATTCGATATTTGTGGCTATACTGTTCGCAATACGAATCTACAGCAACTCTGTGCATTGCTTACCAACAGTCGTTGTGTTTTCTTTTTTTAAAGCAGTTGTGGTGCGGCTCGAATAATACGCAGCGGATCGCAGCGAGAACTCAGTCACAGTGACAGCCGACGTGAAGCGCGCTTCCAGACATCACCACCACAGCTACATTCCAGGTAAGCCTGGATCTCCTTAATGCTGGCACTAGCAGCAAGTTAAAACTAACGGTTGTCCAGTTGTCACTTCGTCCAACCAACGGGCTTCGCTTATTTCTGGCCGAAGCAGAACGTGTTTGTGTAGTTCGCTTCAGGTAATGTTTGCAAGTAGACACAATAAAGTGGAAGTGATTTTCTTCAGCATTTCGTTAGACAACGATGAGCGGCAAGTTCACATCTAAAAAAAATAGGGGAACGACAGATGGTGTCATTCGCCCCTTCATGCGCTGCCATTTTTAGATGTGTCCACTAGTGTATTGTTCACGAATCACACGCTTGCTCAACAGATGTTGCTGCGAAAGTGTTTAATTGATGAACCTCAGTTGATCGAAAACCACACACTATTTAAGCTTTTCAGCTACGGCTTTCGACACAGACGCCACGCCGTAGCAATTGCGAGGTACCTTTTCCAGACGTGTTTTTGTTCAATAATGATTCGACATTTTTCATTGTGCAGAGCTGAAAAGGTCGAGGTGGGAGCAAAACATCGTCGCGCTTGTAACAAAGCGACAATAACAGCCTTGACATTATTGTGTCCAAACACGCACCCTGAGCGCGGCAACTAAAAAAGGACTTGCTGTTGTGCTGTATATGCCGGGGTGTGAAAACAAGATCGGTCACACGAGGAGAGATTGAAATTTCACAGGGCAAACACAAAGTCTTGTAGTTTAAACTTTTGAATTATCGCAACGTGCACAGATTGAAAAGATTCCTAGACGCCCAACACCACGATTTCTCAGTCCATTCTTCACTGCGCAAAATTTAACTCGAAGTTTATTGCGTGAGTTTAGGTAAGATCGACCTCTTCCTCTTATTCGTACAGCTCCGAGATGATGCTCAGATTTATTAAATGTGACAGTGAAAACATCCGTTCAGCCAGTGCGCAAACAGATAAAGCTGCCAACGCGAGATGTTTGGCTAACGTTGAATACAAACTTGGAAAGGGCTATGGAAATATAGCTGTTAGCACAATGTTTTTTTTTGCATTACCCCGCCTAACCGCTACAAGGTCGGCCGTCCACTACTGGCAAAACAAGAGATGGTCCCCGACAAGCAAACGTTGGGGAGGAAACATCTGAACCTGGTAATCTGAATTTTCCGTAAAACTCTGGAAGAAATTTTACCAACATTAACTTCCTCGCTATAGCATGGAACTAACCACGGTGGTGAACACATGGAGCAAGACTGTCATAGGGGTAGGAGCAGGCAAATTTTGGGGGTGCGAAAGATTTTTGCCCGAATTTCCCTTTTATTGATGTGACCTCAAGAAAAGTTCTCTATGTGTTTTTCTTTGGTTTTGGAGAATAAGAGTCAAACGTTGGGCGCCATTTTTGCCAAGATTTTCGACAAATCAAAAAACGTTTGGAGGTGCGCTTGCACCCCCCCTGCACCCCCGCTTCCTACACCATTGATGACTTTTCCTGAAACCGTCAGAAACAACAAAAGATTCCTGCGAAGCAACATGCAGCTTTCCATAGAAACACATGTTGACTCGACCAATTTCGTCTATTACATCATCGTAATGTAACGTTCGTTCACATGTGCGAGACAGGGTTACAGAGCCGGAGCCAAAGCAAGTTTACATGTCTGGAGCCAAAAACTTTTAGATGGTGGAGCCGGAAATTTTGGTTCATGTTCTACAGCCCTAGTTTGTGGGGTAAGCGCGTTGTACAAATAATACAGTGGTTTTTCGTTTCCAACGGACCAAATCACTGTGGAGCCGGAGCCAAAAACTTTCAGATGTTGGAGCCGGAGCCTGAAATTGGAGTTCCGGTTCCACATCCCTGGTGCCAAATAAGAAAACATTCGCGTTTATATCATCCATGCACATGATGGGAGAATTCGAAGCGACTCAAACAGGCAAACTACAGATAATGAAGTACTGTACTAGAACAAAATCTGTGAAACGACAAAGACTGCGTTGATATCTAGCATTTTTCTATAATATGATTGGCTTCGCTGGTTTATAATCCCACATCGTCGAAAAAGAGCATAAACCAAGGACCAAGATCAACGAAGAAAGTTTCGAAAAGATCTTGACATGACTTGCGTACGCCTTTGATTAAGCTCGCAGTACCAAGCGAATTGCGGTGAAAAGCCATTTACCTCGAGGTGCAGTAGAAATGGTGCTTGGACCATTGTGACGGCACCAGAAGCGTCAACTTACCCTACAGTACCTTGTGACAGAAACATCGCCGGAAACTCTTCAACAGGGGAGCCTGACATTGAAAATTTGATAAAAACTCCACGAATTTATAGTGTTCCATATTTCAATTGGGGGATTGGTGCTTTTGGGGGGCGTCTAAGCGCACTAAAGCCCCCCGTGGCGACAGGACTGACTTGTGACAGTCATGGAGGTAGACAAATTGTTTGCAGCTTTCATGTTTGCCAAGATCAGCCTTAAATTTACCGAATTTTTGTTAACAGCGAGGTGTGTGCTTGCATTAGCACTATGACCCAACATCGCAGGAACAGCAAGCGCCAACCAAGTTAGAGGTCGTCACGTGTGAGTTATCAGTTCAGCGCAAAATTACTTAAATAAGGCCATGTTTGCGGACATTTTTCAACTATGTCGCAAGTAAAACTGAAGAAGAAATGTCAGCGCCAAGTCTCGGAATGCCTGCACGTGATTTCAAAGGAATGCGCAAAGAAACTCATTTTGTCTTTGTCCTGAGGAAGCCTGCCAGTTCCACTGAGCGCTTCTGAGGCGCGAAAACCCCGCTTACGCTTACGATAGAACGGACGGTGAAAGCGCGCTGAAATTCGTGCGGAACGCGATCATCTCATTCGAAAGATCAACCACTCACCTCAACAAAGAACGCTCGCCTTCGGAAGTGCTCGGCGTTTCTGCGACGTCACAAAGACCTTGAAGAGGAAAAAAGACAAAGCGAGGTTCATCCGACGTCCAGCAATTCAATCGATGAAAAACACATATGAAAAACCACAGGCTGGGCGCGAAAAGCATAAAACCAACACGACTGGAATTATTGTGAACAACGAAAACAAACGTCGTTGCGGTGGGGAGTGACGAACATAACAAGATCCTTGCAGAGGAAAGAATCTCTTCAGGTCCAATTGCACGGACTTGGTGTGTTGGGGGTGGATAATGACAGGGTGGCAATGAGATCAATACAATACGACCACGGCAGGAAAAGCAGGGCGCTCTCAACGCAAGGAGGTGGAGATGCGCTTAGCTGGGATAACGCAGGTACCGTTAGCGTTTGGACGCGGAATGCTGAGAAAAAACAAACTGTTTTCTGCGAACAGAAGGGACCCGTTTTGTTTCGGTCATAGACTGAAATGTATTTGAAAAGACCGAAAAAAAATTAAGTCATTTCTGGCAATGTAGGCTAACGAACACTCTTACGGCTCAGCAAAAATTGACCGAAATGCCTCAACGAAAAAAACCAGGAAGGGACTATAATGCCGAGAAAAGCGCTTGGTAATCGGGATTAATTTCAAATCACCATCCCCATTGTCTGAATAGCAAGACTGTATAGGTGTCAGAGTTTGCGCCAACGCAACTAATTGTAATAGATTTACAATTAATCGTTGTTAAATCGTCACGTCAAGACGTAAGACGTTCAAAGTAAATATAATAAATTCATATTGTTCATATTATTAAAATATGAAAAGTTTCATATCGTGAACCGACTTTTGGCGACATCACCGTTGGCGGAAAGCACAATAACCGCAACCCTGACACCGAAAGACAAAAAAAACGTTTTAAAACTATTTTTCAGCAACAAAGCAGTTAAAGCGACCACGTAAATCTGTGTCAGCGTATCTGTGTCAAATAGGGTTAAAAATCTGAGGCATGAACGCTTTCGTCATTTCTTGAACTCACGAGTTCATCGATCGCCGCTCCACTGGTGACAAAACAATGGCGAGGAGTCACGCGCACAGCTCTCTATGGCAACCGCGATACAAACGTCGCGCAGTCCTCGAAAAAATCTTTTGTATTTACTTTTTGTAAAGGTCCCCGACAACGTGGGCGTCACATGACAGAAGATGTGAAACAGCGGCAGCGAAAAGCGAGAGTGGCAGGAGAAACGAACCCGAAACATACAGCACGGTCAGTTTATCTACTTGTGCGCTGTTGGTCCGGATGCGACCTGTGGAGCGACCTTCACGTTTTATATTTTAGATATTTCAAAGGGAAGTGCTCGGAAAACAGCGGTCATGAACAGACCTGGCTGGGCCAGGCCCTGCAGAGTGAAAATCATGTTCTTCAGAGCTTCGACCGAGCCTGTTTGGCCGCCGGTGGCCGTGCCAGGCCCATTCGAGGTTGCCTCGCTGGTCTGTTGAACAATAGAGAACACTGAATGTCGCGGCATGTATCAACATAACAGCGTCTTTTGATGGATCGGAATCCATTCACGAAATACTTGAACGCGGATGTGTTTGTTGGAGACCAAAGCTGAGCATTAACAGCAGGATTCGTTTTGCGCATGAACCGGAAAAACCTAAAGAAAAACGCGGGGAAAACCGACTCGCACACAGTCCGATTTACGAAAGCAAAAGAGAAAAGAAAGCAAGCACAGCTTCAAGTTTCAACAGGCTTCCTGTCATGGACGATCAGAACGAATGCCCCGCCGCAGATAACTCTGTCATTTCGAAATCGTATCAGAACAATCGTCATCGGAGACTTCCTGACCGGGACATATTTCGGCATCAGTCGATCGTGAAATCAAGCTGCTCACAAGAATTTACAGAATAAGATTGGTCTCCAGCCGGTGTTGGAGTTAATATTTGGACGACATTGCACTTCAAAGGGACGTTAATAATTGGCTACTTTGTTCAAAATTTCAAACGATGGTTTGTGTGCGTCACATCTACCTGTCTCTTTCACACTTTCGTTGATGTCTTCAGATCAAATTACGATTAATGAACTACGTGAAGGCCTTTGAATAAACAAGCAATAAAGTGGGAATTTTTAAAAATTAAACCAGCGTTAAATTATTATCTTTAAATAAAACAGCAACAAATTATTCTAAATCGATGCGACTTTTCACAAGTAAAAATTACAACGTATTTGCGCAAAAGATTTCAACGTTACGTTCCATAAGCGCAAACGCGAGTAATCTGTAAAACACTTGGGAGTTGTCATTGATTAAAACTGAAAACTGTTTACCGCATGTTAGACATACTGAAAATGAAGTTGGTTTTTGCATCCAATCTGATTAACAGAACTACAAATATTTTTATTACCAATGCAAAAATCTAGGAAGCAGCGATATACAGAGAACTTATTTCCGAAGGCAAAAATTGCCTTTGCGCATGTTAAAAAGCTGTTTGAATTATTTCCGCAACACTGCTTAACTTTTTTATAAATTTAGGTCAATCTCTCTTAATGCTATTGTAAGCAGTAAACAAAACATTGTCGGTAAGTTTTCCAAGCGAGCATTTTGAAGATCGCCGCTTTTACGTAGTGAATTTGCTTTGTCATTTCCTAACTATTTTTGATGCAACGCCACAGGTACTTTTTTAGATTTGATGGACGGTATATGTGGATGTTACCAATAAAATATGGCTGAAACACAAAGCCGATTGGAACATTATTCTGCCAAACGCCATTTTTTGGTTGTTTTTTATTTCACATCTGAAAGTTGATCTTTTCTCCAAACTTTTAAATTGGGGACATCAGCCAGATATCTAAGGATTTATCGGTCTTCCAATTGCAGGGTCAAGAAAGACTTCCAGTCATGTACTCAGAGCATGTGTTCTTATTGTTTTAAACCCAACATCTTACGATAAAAGAATAAAACGCGACATGATCATCAAGTGAAGCAACAGCTCCACAGAACCTACCGATGACGAGAGGCAATCCTCCATGAACGTCTTGATCGCAGTGGGTTTACCTTCCAATTGAAACGATACGGAGATGTGCGATGATACGTCGCTTTGTCGACGGTCACTTCTGTTGATGAATAACAATCGCTTCAGTAAAGCTGCAGAGCGTTAGTTCCTCGTATCTGAGTATAGAACGGGTTTGTTTCGATCACGTGAAACGGCTCGCAAACAAACGTGACGTTTACAAGTTTTGCCATTGTTTGCGGAAAATACTCGTCGTCAAGTGGGCGCTGTTGCTCGGAGGCAAACCCACGACCTGCCATTCCCGCTTGAGTGAGGCGGTCTTATTGAAAGCAATGAACGCTACAGGTATGACAAACCACTTCCCTGCTCACGTTGGACATGGGCGAATTTTACCGAAGCCAAAATGTTTGTTTTTCCGAGGTTCACAGCAGGCTGAGTCAGCTCGGCTTGTGATTGAGCCACGGCAAGGCAAAACTTGACCGCTGCACAACCTACAAAAAACGCACTTAAAAGGAATTTCTTCCTGCGACGATGACTTGCAGGAATGTCGGACGAAACTCCTTGCGAGGTAAAATAAAACAGCTACAGCGTAAAATCGCTTACGTTTGAAAGACAGTCGCAGAATTGAAAGACACTTTACTTTCTGTAGCTTGCTGTTGCTTCCCTTAAAATTATGCCCATTTATGCGTGGTGTTGATCGAGACAAAAGTATAACAGCGCAATGACAAGTTCTGACTTAAGTCTTTCGAGAGCAATCCCTCAGCATGAACGACATAATTGTTTCACATCATGACAGTCAATCTTGTGGCTAAAATCACGTTTAACGGCCGCACATTACCGAAGAACCCCTTATTAGGACTCCGCCAAACCATGCGCTCATGTGGTCAAGCGTTACGCTCATACATTGAGATCCGGTCACGCGTAGCCTTCACGCTGGCTCGTGACTGGCGCTTACCGGTTAGTAATATTTTCCCACGTGCTTCGGCAATCAACCGCCTTCTTCTTGCTTAATGACGGGCTGGTTGCGCTGCTCGAAGTCGAGCTGGCGAGGGGTGTTCGCTCTTGGCATTGTTCTGATGGCAAGTAAGTCAAAGTAGACAAAGATTGCGCTTCTGTATCGCTCGCTGCACTGTTCTCCGACCTAAAAGCATCAACAGATGTCCTGTAGATAGCAAGCTCCACGATCTTACTTTAAAGCGGCGAGGCCGAGCTTCTTGATGACCGATCTGTAAGGGGGGGTCAGACTCACAGTAGACTGAAAAGATAACCAAAGTTGAAATTACATCTTTTACGGTTCTTTTTGTGAGAGCTTTTCTTTGGTTCAGTGTTACTCGATTGGTATCAGAAACGTAATATTCTTTCTGTAACGACTCGTCGCAGAACCTTTCAATTAAGAATACAAACCTGCTTCATCCAAGAAGTGACCGCCGCTTGCCGATGGCACTTCCACACGAGCTAATCACCCATTGCCCATCAACGCAAACGCAGCTCAAACATGTATGGGTCGATATTGTTCATTTCACAGCAAAGAATTTATTACGCTTTGGCGAAAACCTAACCGTTACGAAAACTTTAGATCCATCGTGTAGCCTCACAAACATCGACAGTCATCAAAGACGTTATTTTTCGTCTTAAAACAGACATTGCACCACTGATTTGTTCGGCTATATGCCACATTGCAGAGCAGTGTATATCGGCTGCTTTGAAAATAAAAGGTGCTAACCTTGCAAAACAGTTCCTGTGAAAGTGCTAGCATTCTGGTTGCATTTTTATCGCTAAATGTGAAAAGTACTGCTTCCAAAATATTTAATTTTTTACTGAGATTCAGCGACATTGATAGCAAGTTTTTAACAAAATGCATTATAATAATTTCTCTGAAAGTACAGCTTTGTTGCTAAATGCGATGAAAAAAAGTTATCCAATTAACAGAGGTTCAACCAGTTACTGCCACAGAAAGAAATCACCGTAAGGTAAAATTCTTGTGTGAAGGAAGTTGCCCATTTGCAAATGGCAGGCCGACATTTTTCTGTTACCTGCGTCGTAGTGGACTTATGTTGGACCTTTATTCTATGTTTTTGCACCATTGCTCCATTTAAGTCTTGTTTGCGCATTAAACCGGACAATACCCGCATAACGCGGAAAAAAGTGACTCGTGAAATGACGAACTTGAAGAATCGATGTCGTTTGAAAAATATGTCTTCTTTAACTCCATAGAAAAATGAACAAAAAACGTGGATAATAACATTAACCATTTTTGTCTTTTCCGTTGACGCATTTCCAAATGGGTACACTTTGTTCTGCTGAAGCAGGGAAAAGTAGTCAATAGATTATTACGAAACATACGTTGGGTTGTTTTCGACAACCTTTACCCAACAGATGTGAGGGACAATCTCGTGCAAACTACTTCAGGTTAACGCCGAGGGAACAGAGTGACCGTACATTCAGCGCAAGAAATAGCACCGTGGTTCCGGTTCGGTAACGGCAGTGCGTAGGTTCGGTAAAATGCTACGAAACCAATGCTGGTTTCAAGCAGCGAGCAGGTTGTGCAGAATGATTGAGTGTGTCGTAAATTGCCCCAACAACAGGCCCAGGGAGTCTTGTGCTCGGTGCTGGTGGACCATACGATACTGACGTAAGCGAACCGTCACGTGCATTGCTGATTTCGGCCCGGTAAGGATCGATGTCTAAAAGCAGCCAGGCACAAGATATTCAACTTATTTTGTTTGATGCGCCCTCTACGTTAAAAATTTGTTGTAGCTAGTTGACCGTTTGCAAATCTTAACAGCATTTCAGACGAAGGATCACGGAAAGATGATCGGTTAAGAAAACCACTCATAATTTCACTTTTACAAAACCTACGCCAAACAGTTTGTTGCTCTCTCTCGGTGGGTAGTATGAAATTTCAAATTTCCAGTGTTCTTCTTATACTGTTTTATAAAATCAAGACGGAATTTAAATTTTGACGAAGTCTACACTAGTAAGTTAGGTCACAACATGCGATTTGAAGACGATACGAAAACATTTCAGAGTTCTTTCATTCAAGCTTTTATGAAATGTAAACCAAGTCTTTCTTAAACACGAGTGAACGAAAGTAGCAGATTCCAGTTGTAGACGGCCCCAAATGCAATATTCGTTTATACATTTTTTTTCATGAAACAGTTAGTTGAAATGCCACATCTTTTCTATAAACTGGTCAATCACTTTATTTTGATGAGGATCAGCAACAGTTGGAAAGCATAAAAGTGGCATACAGTCTGACAGGCGTGTAGCCAAGAATTTAATAGTAGCGGCACACAACAACTGAGTCTCAACATTTGAATGCCACATGTTTTTAAAGCAACATCCATAAAACGTGCATAACTGTATTCGGATTTAAACCGGCAAATAAGAAGTCGGTCTTTAGTGTACCTGATGAATGTTGAAACACCTTCAGACTGTTCATAGGGCGGACTGTAAAATCTTGACAAGACTGATTTTTAACTCGACGGCAAATTGATGGGAAATCATTGCTGACAACGTCAAGCCTCCACGTAAACGCGATTGAAGCGTCACAATACACGTTTACTCATCCCAATTGTACTGTATATCGAGAATGAACGCTATTGTAGCTAAACAGTGACTACGGCGTAACAAAGAAAAGTTTGATATTAACTCGATTGATTAACGTCAAAAGTTTTGGTGCAAATTTTTTTACAACTGCATCCACTGACCCCCTGGCTACGTTCTTGCGGCCTAAATCTGTCGCTAAAAACCATTAATTTCCACAAACCCGCTGAAAATGTTTTTAGTTGTACCAAGCTTGTAGTATCATGCAAGCGCAAATTACGCGCACGAAACTGAGTGCGTTGGAAACCGACGCAACGCAGCAAGAGTCGAAATGTCAGACAACGCAGGAATTCTGACGCAAGTTGAAGAACTCCCACGCAACCTGTGCGTTCTTAGGGTGGACTTATGTTGTACGCTGCGCCCTAAAGTTTGAGTTTCGGTAGCTAGCGCAGTGCCACAAAACCGACCAAGTTAAAGCGAATAGACTGAGACCTACAGCATTTCTCATCCTACAGAGATACGCCCTTTGTTTTATCTTTCTTGACCTGGTTTTTAACGAAGATTTTAAATAATCCCCATTTGGGAATTTCAGATGTCACTGACTTGCATGTGGTACTACAGCGCGTTGGACACGTGTCATTAAAAGCTGGTATAGGGTGGATTCGATTCTCGGTCGGGACTTAAAGGAAGTGTTCAAAAACGGCGCTTGTAGCCTGTCCAGGCGCGCACTGGGCGTTGATGGACGAGTGAAAACGAAAAGCATTCACAGCTTGCACCAAAAGCATTCACAGCGAAAGGCAGCCGCGTGACCACGAGCGCTGAGTGAGCGAAGATGGACGCTGAAGACCACCCGTGACCTCCCAAGGGAGAGTACAAAGGTGACTATAATAAAGCTGAACATGAACTAATTTGCGAGGCAGCAAGTGCGTACTCATGTATATTTTTCCAAAACGTGTATTCGAACAACTCCTATGCAACCAACGTTCATGTTAAAACTGATTTCGAGAACAACGCATTTTTCTAAAATACCTGTTATCCTAACTCATTAATACCTGCTGCAGTGCTGCACCCAATTAGGGTGCATAAAGTTTTGAAGCATTTCTGAACATACTGCAATCGAGCTTGTTTGATGAAACAAAGTGCTCTTGTACAGAGATAAATATAACGTACACCAAGCAGCATTTGCACCCTGCTGAAAAAGCTAGCTTGATGAGAACAGCAAGCACCAGCAAATATGGAAATTTCAAAGACCACAATTCGCAGGGGGAAGGTTAAAATCTCTTCCTGATGTTTCTTTTTACACAACGTGTAGATGTGTGTTGATTTGGTTTGTATGCAACAATTTTTAATAAAAAATATTACAAATATAACTCACATTCCGTGCAAATGGTCATTTTGTCACGCAGCCCACTAGGGTGCAGTAGACACCAACCGGTATATCTGCATGTTGCAACTATAGCAATTACTGCTTTTGCTTTGGGCACATTACCGGATGCGACTTACCACTCGTGAAGTCCTGCAAAAGCTAGAAGATAATTCTATTTCCACTGACATTTAATTTACCCTCCCAATGACGGCCAACAGTCAGATGAAGACAGCGACTCGAAAAAACTCCTGATAAAATCGCTTTTTAAGTCCTCGGCTTCTGGTAAATGCAGAATATACTATAAACTTAGGAAAAAATTATTAATAGTATGAGTTTAGAAAATGTTGCGCATTTTCCGGACGATTCTGACATCGTTTGAGATGGACGCAGCTGTTGAGTCATGCAATCAGTGCTGTCGCCACAGGGGGCATTGGTGAGCTTAGCCCCCGCAAACAAAGGTCCGAGACATCTCAAATATGAACACTATAAATCAGTGGAGTTATTGCCATATGTTGAAAGGCCAATTCCCCCCCTGCACAAACGCAGGCCCTGTAATCAGGTGGGCGCATGGGGCGAAACCCCGTGCAAAAATTTTCTGTCCCCCCAAAAATTTTCTGTCCCAAAAATGTGTTGGGCATGGTTGAAAACTATTGGACATAGTTTAAGAAATTTGGACCCCTATCAGAAAACTCTACGTCACCCTTTTGAAGACTTTCTGGCGACGGTTCTGCGTACAATCTGGGGGAATCGATTGGAAACTGTCAGTCATGAGCTCCAAGGAGCTGGACAGAAAGCCATTATGATCAACATACAGACAAAGATGGAAATAAACTGTAGTCGGTAACATATAAGATGCGTTTGAGTAGCATCAAACACATCTTGAGATCCTCCAACAATTGCTGGGCCATTCTATAACAAGAAAGATAATGCTAAAGTGTTGGTTCAACAGCCCTCACTGATAAACAAATACAACAAATGAAGGGGTATGTGGATTGTTGTGACCAAAATATGAGCTAATACAGAATCTGTACGAAGGAAGAAATGCTGTTAGCTTTGTTCAGTTGGTTTCCTAACATAGTGATGTAACCTGCGTGGCTCCTCTGCCGTCGTCAAGCAGGAAGAGAGTCATCATTCCATGATCTGCTGTCGTTCAGGAGAGAAGTTGAGCAAGTGCTAAAGGTCTCAACCACTAATTTACGGCTTTGTCTTCAGTCGTGCATTTTTCTCTCCTGTGGTGTGCGTCGAACAGCGGCATAGGCAGCCCACAACTATTGGCGGGGAAATATTTCATTTTAGGCGAGCAACAGCATTTTGTTTGGGATACCGCCTCTCAAAGCACAAAATGACTAGATATGCTAAAAATTTAGGGGGGCATGACCCCCTCTGGCTACGCCTGTGGTGTCAAAATCGCCTTTGAGCAAGAGGATCTTGTTTTGTGTTCAATTTCACACTTTACTATAAAGCATACACTAAGCAATCTGTCTACAGTTGCAACATATGAACATATAGGCTTTCGTGTCTACTGCACCCTATTAGGATGCATGTGTCCTCAACCATATTAATATACACGAACAAAAAATGGAATTATTTGCATTTAAGCACTATTTGCTGTAAAACAACCACAAAATAATTGAAAACTCCACTGAATCACAATTTGGGTTTGAATGGGTTAAGAAACAGCTTGCCAAGTAGTTGCTTGCAAAGGCAGGCATTTGCAGGCAAAGAACTTTTGCATTGTTGATCCAGAGACCGGAACCGCATATCGCGATTGAGTCAGTTTAGAGTGGTCCCAGCGAAATATAATTTTCCATTGCAGTTGTTGAAACAGCCAATTTGGGGACCCTCCCACCTCAAAAAAATTGAGTGTAACCATTCTAATCCTTCGGCCACACGTCAACCATAGGAAATTGTCGAGGCAGGCGAAACGTGCATTAGATTCCGAGGCCTAATGTTTCGCTGCAACGAAACCAGGGATTCTCAAAACAACTCGCACGCAAGCCAACAAAAGAACCTGCGTGTCTAGGTCATTGGAAACCGTTTTTATCACAAACGTCAAGTTTTTTCACAAATTCCAGGATATCGGATGTCCGTCCCAAGTGACGTACTTGGTACCAACTCTCGCTAAAATGCCAAGCTTTCAACTATCTTAAATGTGGGGCGGAAAGTCCCGCTGACGTCAGCATTTGAGCAGGTGGATGCGCATGACTGGCAACAAAAAATGCTTGTACTTTAAAGAGAAACCAAGGAAAATTGAGAGGAAGCGCCAAATAAAATAAACCACATTCGTCCTACTCTGTCTGCACACGTCGCCAACTATGGCGATACAAGCCTAAATACAGCTCTTATGAACAAACAATGGCAAAGGACGCGGAAGGAATCAATGGTTGTCGCATCAGTGACTGTCATGAACCCACAAAGACAGAGCGTTGCCCGGATGAAGATTGAACATGAACCAAGGTGGTGAAGACGAAAAAAGCTTTCCTTATATGCTTTCATAAAAAAGCGTAAATCCCAACGGTTATACGCCTGCAGTACAAGTATTCCGGGGATGAGGCGTAGTTGTTACCTGCATGTCCTTTGGTCGACCAACCGTATGGTTGCAGACATACCGCTGTTCGTTAAAAGCGTGGATGCTGAATCTGAAAGCACAAACATAGTATATAAGTCTTGATAAAGAAAACCAGGAAGGATTGCTGAGAAGCAGGTGACAGTATGTATCAGTGGAAACAATTTTCTTTAAATTCTTGTACGAATTAGGAAAAAATATTTTCCATGTGCACGTTCCATACGTTCTTGGATCGTGATTTTACCATAAAAACCATGAGTCTTGTTACGCAAACGACGCAAGTCATGCGGGGGTACAAGCAGCAGGCGCGTTTCGACCCATTCTCTTCGGCAGCCCCGTAAACATTACGAAAAGCTCCAATCCAAAGACAACCGTTTTTTTCGGTGACATGAATATAGAACAGCTTTGGCGCCCAGCTAAGGGAAGAAAACAAATTTTAGAAATACGTCGCCCACCTTGATACACTATTGCTGCGCAGGTCACATTAATACAGCTATAAGGAGATACCTCGGATCCCTTCGATCTTTTTGTTTATGGAATTACCAGTACTCTGTTCTAGCGGTTACATGTCAAAAGACCTTAAACTATCACTTATTTGCTGCAACCGAACATGAAATGCACAAATTATCAGAAAATTCTCGTGCTGCCTCAGCGGACAAGCAATACGATTCTAAAACGAAGTGTCAAAATCTAGTTTCTAAAACATTCTTGGGACGTCAGAGGCTGATGCCATGGGCAACAACAACCCATCAGTGACCTGCAGCTACCTGCCTATGGCAACAACACGACATGATACATTACTTGATAGATTTGCGCACAAACTCAGTAAGTTTTGCCTGGATCGATTCAATTGGACTTGCACGTTGCTGAATCTGCCACAACCCCAACCAAATGTAGAAAGTGATAACCTGGGGTGTGTGAATCCCTAATGGGTCCTCTGCAGACATTTCGATTACTACTACGATGATTAAGACCTGATTTTAAATATTTATCGCAACATTTCGAGGTTTCCGTAACATTTATGAGGATTTGCTTGAGTTCCGTGACCCACAAAATATTTTAGAAACTCTGGGTCAGAGTGACCATCAAAGCTTGGTCGGAGAGCGAGGCATCCGAGGCGCAGTATAATTCAGACCAGGTCCGGTCGCGTGGTGGTTCGGCGGTAATGCCTGATAGGGCCGCCGCCTGGTCTGTAACTTTGTTCAGCACTTGAATCTGCGTGCGGTAAGCACTGTGCAGCTGCTACGTCGTTGCTTATCTATTTTGCCTCTTTCAAAATGTAGTCAGAGCTGGTCGTTCGGGTTTTGTATAAACTTCACTTGCTAACAAAAACTATGATCCCATGTTTAATGCCAAAATCTAACTCATGGAGAATTACAGTGTTTTCTGTGAAAAACGATTTGCAACTCTAGGCAGAACCTCAAGCAAACAGCGTTGCCTATCGATTTAGTACCTGAGATTCTTTCCGATGTGCAGGATTCGTTGTCCTTAACGGAAACATCATCTTCGTCTTCTACACAACTGGAAGGTTGTTTAACCAATTTCTTGTTGCCTGATCTATTACCAAAAGGGAAAAATTAAAATTAAACAAAAAAATTATGGAAATATCAACAACAACACAGTGAACATCGAGAATGCTTAACAAGACAACCGGTAAAATGCAATTTACTGCATCGAAACATACAACTTTTTTCAGAACTCTATCATTTCCTGAATGTGCGAGTTTTTCTGCTTGAAAACAATTTAAACTTTCCGGAGTGTCGTGACGTAATCACGACATTAACCACAACATTGCTGCGTACCTTGGTTTTAATTAACTAAAATGTGAGAGCTGAACAATTGAAAAATATGGTTTATGAACTGTATGCAACGAACTCAAAATATAAGACAAATCAGCTCACAAATTGCACTTGCAACTATTTTGACGACCTGAAAAAGTTCACTGTGAAATCGCATGTCCGCGCTGCCAATCAGCATGCACGCTGCAACCAATCACAAACACACCTAACTTCAAATAACGGTCAGCAACTAATGACAATGGCACGATACGGAGATGTCATTCACTGCGTGAATAAGAACTATCTTGAAGTCATTTATCCATAAAAAAAATCTTAATCGATTCGAAAAAGTGCAATGAACGAAGCGTGAGCTGCGTTGGGCAAACAACATCGTGAACCGCTACCCAGGAACAGTTGTTCCAATGAAGGACAGCTACTTATTTAAAAGCCATTTTATGGAAAAATGTCTTCATCCCATCAGACCGAGCTTCTAGTGCGAGGACACGGGGTGCGATGACCGAGACACAAAATTGACTTGATCTTGTTAAAGGTCACACATAACCTAAAGCCGTGTAACCGTGCTGCGTTCGAAGCAACGCTGAACCTTGATATTACATTAGCAAAAATGTCGTATTAGCTGAAACAATCACAGTGCCGTGATTTGAGGAAGAGAGGAGGAGTGAAAACCGTTTAGCAAACTCGTTTGGTTCATTGCGTGCTAACGCCACCTTGCGGTCACTTACCCGCTTCTTTCAACAGACGTTACGGAAGATGATTCCGTGGTAACCTGGCTGGACAGCAATCGGTGATGCAGGTGTTCATATTTGCGGTGATGCGGTGTGTAGGAAACACCGTTCAAACTGTACAGATCGAATGATTTTTCGTCAGACGAGGAATCGCACGTTGATCTGCAGGTACGAGTGTCGATTTAATTGAAGTGAGTCCAAATGCATTTTCAACGACGCAGTTCGTAACAGCAACGGAAAACAGATGGAAAGTCCATGTAAGGCGCCACAATTGTGAAAACAGGAGAGCCGTCAAATCATGCTTGTAAACAATTTTATTTGCTTCTGCTTTGTGTCGAACTGAAACATCCGGGATGTTTGGTTGATGATAATATTCGCATGGCGGAAATTGGCAACCAGCTAAAGGGTGAATTTAGTTTCTAATTAGGAGTGGAAATGTTAAGGTTGCACTTGCCCAAGAAACGTTGCGAGCCACCCGGACAATTTCTAGTCCATCACCCAACCTTACGATAGAGAGGCAATGACTGGATCGCCGAGCTAGCGCGTTTATAACAGTTGAAGTAAAAGAATTGCTAAACAGTTACCAGAACTTTTCGATGTGACTTGGCGCAATGTAAGAGACATTCGAAACAACTGCAACAGTTAAAAATCGCCCCCTTTCTCGCTGTATAAAAGTAAACTTTGTGAATATCATCGCAGGATGGTCTACAAATGAAGATGCCAGTTGACATCATAGCGACTTGCAATTATACTGCAGGCCTCAAGTGGACCACAGATGGAGAAACGTCAAAAAGCGAGCTGAAGTTATTATCACGAACTCCATAAATAAAAAAGTTGTTATTACAAGTTGTTGGTATAAAAATTAACGCAAGCTAAAGCCGAAAAAAAACGTCAATAAGTTCCTATCATTTTTTTCCTACCATAATTTTTTTTCCTACTACAAAGTTCCTATCATTAATTATTTATTTAGCAATGATCGAATACCGCATTTAAAAAAAGAACTTTTGACAACTTTAAAAGTCGTTTGAAAAAGGTATGATAAATACAGGGAAGAACGAACAAATTTATTAAAATTGCTCAAAAATGTCAAGCTAAGTCGTGCATGTTGGAACACCTCCAAATCAACCAAAGAGTTTACCCGTCAAGGTTAAACAAACGGGAATGCGATTCGTCACAAACAAGCACTGGTAGACACGAAGATTTGGTGACAAACACAACGAATCAAAATAAGAATTTCTAAACACCGCGAAACAAATATCAAGAAATGCTGGCAAAAACTAGGAAACAAACAGGAATGGGGTTTGTCAAATAAACACGGAAAAACACTTAGAACTGACAAACAAACACTAACAAATGGTGTCAGTTATTATATACGAAACCTACTAAAAACGTTCAACTTTTCAGAGTAATTCAGCCGGTTGGTATCGTCTACTCTGCCTGATGAATCACTCCTCATTGGGTGTTCAAGAATGAACGATTGCCTCGATTGAAGGGGTTGAATGTTACCCAAAAAATTCGGAAGTATGTATTGCTACAATTCCAAGTATATTGCAACTGGAAAGTATACGGCATAGTTGCTGATTTACGCTTATCTGAAGCTTGAACATTTCGTAATGTTGCGAGCAGAAAAAGGGACTAGAACTAATAGACAATGGCAAAATGAGTCACATACATGTGCAATACTTCACATCAAGTTTTTATTTTTGATAGTTTTTTTGTAGTTTAAATGTGCCTCAACTTGAAACTATTTCGCTATCTCCCAAATCTTTTTGGTCAGCGGACTCACTATGGGAGCCCTAGTAACAGCCAAGTAACTTCAAATTTTGCTCGGGCACACTTTTTGCATTGATCGGTAGATTCTTGTCTTGTGAAAAAGTAGTTGAATCTCGGATTTACTACGATGATTAAGACCGAAAATGTTAGAAGTAGCAATGGGTGTGATTGTCAATGGATTGAAAATTGCTTCATTGCTTAAAACTTACACCAGTGGTCGGCAACCACCGGGCCGCGGCCCGGTGCCGGTCCGTGAGGAGTTCGTTGCCGGGCCGTATCATTTTCCAGGTTAAAAGCTTTGAAACATTTTTGTAACGTTGGAAGCAATTACTTTTGGACGTTTTTTGAAAAAGAGAGAATTATTGTGCAGTTGCGCCGTCACTTGGGGATCGTAAAATTGGCGTAATGTCTGTAACAATTGCGTGAACGCAACTGAATGAAACTGAGATAATGCAACAGCTTAGATTAAACTAATTGGGTATTGACGTTGACAACTGGTAGGCCTGTTATAGGCGAGGAGGTATGGGCAAGTGACTTCTTGCTCTAGTAAAGCTTTCTCAGATTGCTAAGTGCTTTGCAAGGAAGTTAGGACCTGGTTTATATTAGCTTAAAACTTTCACGGTTTAAAATGCTAGGCCTATTACGAATAGACCCATGCTCGGTTGATTGAGTTAAGCAAGTGTGTCTAAGATTGATAACGGTCGTCAGTGCAACAAGAACAGTCCAGCATATTCATTTCGTGCTGTGCAGGGGATAGCGCCCATAATTACATCGTTTCAATGAACTTGAGAGGATGTGACAAAGCAGCAGGTTGGTGATGAACTGCAATCGCTCTTCTTTCAGATAATTACATGCCAATGTGCAGTCAGCGATACGTCTGGCCGTCTACGCGTTCCGAACTGATACTTCACTTCAGATAAATCATAAAGAGGTATCGAATCAAAGATCATTCAATAGGTGGTGTATTTACTCATTTTTGAGTGGATGTTTATCTGAATAAAACTTGAGTAAACCTGCGATTGAATTAATTCAATGAGTAACCGTGAATCAAATTTGATTATGTTGACTTGAGTCATGGTTTATTCTGGATTTGATTCAATATTGAATCATTTTGATTGAATATTGAATCATCATTTTTAGAGCAGTGGTTCTTAACCTTTTTTCTCCCTTAAATAATTGTGCTTTGTTTCACTCATCCCTTACTCTAAATAAGCTGTGAAAACAGATGTATTTATTTGTAAATTTAACGAACAAACTTTCCATCTTGTGGGGCGCGTGAGGGCTTGCGTTCCCCTGGAAATTTAGTGACGCCCCTTGGGGGGGGCGCCCCTCCGGTTAAGAACCACTGTTTTGGAGTGCAACATAGGATTTGCGTATTGCTAAAATCTCTCCCAAATTTACTGAAGCAGCGATAAGCGAGTGAACATTTTGTTGTGAGGCGAACTTATGAAAAAAGTGAAGGAACCGATAGTTCAATTTTGTGATTATACTGCCGGAGTAAATTAACTGTGAAATATGCTAATTTTGAAGACAGCCTATTAGCAGTCCTCGTGTTTCTTCATTTATTATTTTCTCATTGATGTGCTTAAGAATTCATGTTTTGAAACACGTGCTTCTGAATGCAGGCAAGTTGGTCAGATTAAGCTTAATCTTAAATTAAGCTTCAATTAAACAGCTGGACTAACATCCAATGCTCTCACAAAGGTAATTAAAATTTTATTGCCTTTTGCCACTGCCTACATGTGTCTGACGTCAGACGGCGAGGATGAGGGGCCTACAACCACGAAAAAAGGAAAGCTTCTCTCAATCGCGAATATAATGATGAGTCGTACTTAAAGTACGGATTATTTCAACTGGTGCAGACGATCGTAGCCTGAAATGTATTTTTCACACAACGACTCTACCAATGTTCTGGATGAAGGTCTTGCCAGAACACCCTGACCTTGCCGTAAAAGCATCAAAAACTTTGCTGCCATTTCTGACATCCTACTTATGCGAGTCTAGAGTTTCTGTGATGGCAGCAACAAAGACGAAACCGCGAAACAGACTGGACGTGAGGAACTTATTGCGGGTGTCAGTGAGTTCCATAATTCCTGGGTGGGAGCGTCTCGTTGCGGCAAAACAAGCTCAAGGTTCTCATTAAATCAAAGCTGTAATAACTTACATGAGTTGTAATAAATATTCATTGCTAACATTTGTGGTTTTTGAAGAAGGCCGGTCCGCGAAAAAATTTCAGTTTTAAACCGGTCCGCAGTGCAAAAAAGTTTGCCGACCCCTGACTTTCACGACTCAACCAAGAAAGCTTGGGGAAACAAATCAGGTGGTAAGCGAGTTTACCCTTCCAGTGTTTGTATAATAAAAACTTGCTAATGCATACAATGAAAAAAGCTGCATTACTGCGCAATATAGGCTGCGTGAATGCGCTACCGGACCGGATACTACATCAAAACCGCTTACAAAGCTTCTTAACTTATGTCATTACCAAGGGTTGCAAGCCAACGTTGCAGCAACAAAATAGAACACCAATGGGCGTCGGTTGCAATAAAGTTTAAAAACTCTGTTTTACGAAGTTTCAAACCAAAAACAGGTCCGTGACTGTAACAGGGGCTTTGCGCTACATTTGCATCGTACGTGGTTTCTATGTACGTACTTATCGGGCGCTTCCAGCGCAGTCTCTTCACTTGACTCGCTCCGTAATTCCGGTGATCTGCAGCTTGTGCTTCTCCGAAGTGACTCTTCTCTCACACCGGCCACAGCGCTCAAGTGCTCTATGAGCTTCGTCATCGACTCGCGATCGGGAAAGGGGACGCCTTGTGCGGAGCTGTTTCCCGACAGGAGGTCAGCCTAAAATTATACGTCGGTTTTAGTTCTGCGTTCGTCAGAAACTGCGTCAAGGTAAAAATTGTTCTAATGCAAAGGCGCCGCTTACGAAGTAATTGTGATTGAAAATCTCGAGATGCGGTGACATCTTGACCTTTGCATCTTAAATCTAAACGTTTCATACCCACCTTCAAGTCGTTAACTAGACGTTTCGTACGCTCGAGATCAGAAACTTGCGCAGAAAAATCTTCAAGATCCGCAGATCCACGACTGGACGAGCGCAGTCGGTTGGAATCCCCGGAACTGTGCGACTGCTTCAGCAACTGCGCAAAAAGATCATCCGAAAGGTCAAAATTGGAACCTTTGATTCGAGAAGTTTCTGAAAACCGTCTCTGCCTGACGTCTTCCATTCAAACAATTGAGGCAATCACCGGTGTTCGAACGTGTAGAGAAGCGATATAGCAACTGCCACTGCAGAACAAACTAAACTCTTCAGAGCAGTTATAGTCCAAGTGTATCAACTGCAGGAGATAATCATTCTAAAAGACCTGTTCACAGGACAGGGTATGGACCTCGGGTGCATAGGAAAAATCCTGTTTTCATGCACCAGTACAAAAACTGCATGAGAAACTCAATCTAAAGAACTCCATAATTTGTAAAACCTCCCGGAAAGGCATTGGTTGATTTATGGGCAGCACGAAATAGAATAGGCATAACTTTCACAATTCCACCCACTGGTTAATTGTTGTAGAGCCTTCATCCATTTAAAGCATGGTGATCATCGCTATCCAGTTATTTTTTTACAATTGCGAAAGATATAACCCAACATTGTTGTTTGCACAAAGCGGTTCCCGAGCCAAAGTCCATTTACGCTTAGTTTCGCTTTTGTCACAAGCTGAGCAACAAAAGTTGAAAATACATCACATGTGAGAAAAATTATGCAACACCACCTTGGACCTGGCGAAAAACGTTTCGGAGTGACAAAATTAGCCATCATTGCTGTCACAACAAATTCAGGACCATACAATTCAATAACTTGTCTATGTTCATAGGACCTGCTTATATTTTTCAGCTTCGTATCCAGATACAAACAAAATACCTTCTTGAAATGAATGGTGCGCTTCTTCCTATTTTGAGCTATCCCATTAACCTGTTAACAAAATCATTATTAAAGCAACTACATTTTCAAAACAATTATTAGGCAACCAGTCTGGTAGCACCTAAATAAAATCGGAGCACTCTTCATCTCAGCCTCGATTGTTTGAACCAGTTCTTTCAAGCACTCTTGCTTATAACTGTCCATCGCTTAGTCCCTTGACGACGCCCAATCAGATTGCAATCATTTACTCGAGACAAGCGTTCGCCACCGAAAAACTGTTTCTACCTGCCTTCTTACGGGACTCACAAAACCATTTCCAGCGAACGCGACAGACGGAAAGAGACGACTTGACTCCGGAGTCCTGCTGAATTGCACTGCTGCTGCAGGCAAGCAGTAATTCGGAGACAAACTGATACGCCCACTCTGAAGCAAAAATTTACCTGACTTGCTGAATTATCATCACTGCTTTCGGCAAAATCCGATGAGAAATGCAGAGTTTTGCGCGCTCTTCGGCGATGTCGTTGTCGCCTAAAAAAACAAGAGGTTATTTTCATGAACTGAGCACACAGTTCGAATCAGCGCTAAAACCACGTAAAATTGGATCGACTTTACAACGGAATCAAACGCTTTGGAGCAGAGAGCAGCCTGGCATGCTGATCCCATCCTCCTCCACATACTATGGCTTCCATTGCGCTGACGTACAACGCGCAGCGATACTGAATTAACGAATGTGAACAGTGCGGTCAACAATTGATAACAGAGGCTTGATCAGATTTGTTGTAATGTTCAGTCATTCGTTTTCATGCCCGCTTTTCCTTTGTCAGGGTCACGAGCAGGGGCGTAACGAGGTTAAATGGAGCCCGGGGCAAGAAAGAAGAATTTTAATATAATGTTTAGATTAGACTATTAGAACTATAAATGTAGACTCCGATTAATGTCTCAAAGTTAATTTTTTGCGGCTTTGCAACTAATGTACCCCTTCACATGGGCAAACATACCCCTATGGGTACGTGTACCCCAGGTTGGGAACCCCTGACATAGACTATGAAAAGGAGTGGTGACAGCATACACCGTTGCCGGAGTGCAACGCCAACGGTAAACGGTTGTGATTTTACTCTCCTGGCACGGTCACAAAATTCTGGTGCGCAACTGCGCAGTACCTCCGAACCATTTGCGCAGTGAAATGTCATTCTCGCCCACATGCAATCCGAATTCAATATCGTATACATATCGCATAGCCCTTTTAGCGCTTGAAACGCTCTACTGGTTGTATGTCTATATGGTTGCGCCATTGCATGCGCACTAAAATAAACATTTACGCAGCGTAAAATTTTCTTTGAGGGGAGGCTGGTGGCAACTGCACTTTTACACTGCAAAACAAACGGATTAAATAACAAGTGCAGTTCTTACGAAATTTGAAGTCGCTGTTAACAACCGAGCACAACAGATGCGTACGTCAAGAACTGCGCTAATCTGACGTTATTGCAACAGGAGCACCAATACAAACACCTTCAACAATTTATGGAGGGAAAAAACACGACCGAAGGTACTTCTCACGCGGTATCTTCGCAAATCACGAAACCATCACCTCTCCGACGCTATTCTGTGCAGCGGCGAAATGCAGGACTGCAAGGAGGATGGTTCAAAAGAATCAGACGCTTGTATGTTGCTGCTTGTACGGTTTTTCGCAGTCTTCTGTCAAACCATAGTCACAGTCAATTTGCGTTCAAAACAGTCACATCGCGATGCTTTGCGCCAATTGTCAGAAGGTTTTGAATACCCTACTTCACTTGCCATATTAACATCCCTTATTAGTAATTGACCCCCGTACCAGCGATGACCGATTAAGGTTTAAATTCCTTATCAGTAGAAACTCGGCAAATATTCATTGAAACGACTGGCAGTTGTGATGATTAAACGCACGCCTCCACGTGGGAACAAGGATACGATAATCTAGTGATCATCGTCATCATAGATCAGCTATGCCCAGCCCGCGAGCCGCATGCGACCCAGTCAAAGGTTTTGTGCGACCCAGTTTAATTTTTCGCTGCAGTCTAAGTAGCCTACACACTGACAACCTGTCCTTATTTTCATAATCTTAAATTGGACGTTTTTGATGCAGGCAGACCTCATTGCCACTTTGTCACGTCTGTGCCGCGTGTTGGGAGATTTCCGTTTGTCCACTGACACCTTAGTGCAAAAGTTACACTACTTTTCTGATTTTTACCCGTGTTCCACTGGCACTAACTTGCCTAAGAAATCACACATACGGAGTGGTACAAGGTCCCAAACAGTCATCAGCATTACAGTTAGGATTCGAACGCTTTCAATACATTACCTTCAACTCAATTTAGTTTGCTAAGATCGAAGCAAGTCATTGAATGTGCGACCCTGGTTAAAACACAGACAATATTTTTGACTCAGTAAGCAATTTCGGTTAGACATAGCTGGCAGAGGTGTTGCCAGACGGGGCCCGGCCCTCTCAATCAACCAATGCGATGTTTTAGTTACACGCAAACAGACGGATGTTACATTAAACTACGTGTATTATCTTTTGCCTTATTTTGAGTCATTATGTCAACAAGCCTCACATGAAAGGCTCATGAAACGACGTAAATGCTGATCAAAGAATCCTTGTAGTTTTGCACACCGGTGGCCTGTTGTTATCAGGCAGTGAAATATTTCAGACCAATGCATGACCAAAACCTCTGAAAAGATTTCAGGAATCCGTTATTTTGACTGCTGTTTGAAAAAATAGGTTAGAGGGCGATGAAACAGTTTTTAAGTGATCTATTGTCTAAAAAACTAAAAGAAGCAATGCCGTGGGTATAGCACAGTATGAATAAAGCGGTACCTTCAGTCAGCTTTGGCCAATATACAGTTTTCGGCAGTGTCTTGTGAACAACATCACTGATTAAGATAACACAGCCAGGAACAATAATTCCATTTAAATATACATTTCCTTTGAATCTTTGGGGACTACGTTTCTCATAAACTATGTTGTTTTCCTCAACATACGCAAAGATACCAGCCACGAATTTGTTTTTGATTTGTTCACGAAAACAAACCAGGTGTCCATGTCACATCACAGCGTATTACAGTATTTAGAGATGACAAAACCGAAAAAACTGGAATAACACACTGCAATTATCACCACCACATGAAAATCAGCTTACATCACATTTTTTCTGTAGTCAGCTTATTGCAGAGTTTCAGTTAAGCCTAGCATAGTGAACTTACACAAGATTTGTATTTGCGAAATTTGTTTTGAAACAGCACGCATAATTGTACACGTGCGACACAATCATCTTGCAAAAGCTATTTGGCTTCAAGTTTCATAAAATGGTAGTCTCCAGTAACTAGTCTCCACAAAAGTGATACAAGCGAATCTATCGAGCAATTTTTGATGGAAATCGATTTCACACAACAATACACATCCTAAGTCCTAGATTCTTATTTTTAAAAAATTCGGAAAAGATCCGCTCATGTCATCTTCGTGGAGACCAGTTACTTAAAATACAGATAGGTGCAAGTTTGAATCATCGCAAAATGAAGAAAGCAGAGCCCACTCGGCTGATTCCTCGTAAAGCTTGCAGCAAAACCAGAACTTTTAATTATCGTAGTTTCGAATTAAATAAATAGTTGTTGGGACACTCTTGGGAATGAAGATCCGGATGCAGTCAAACCGTTACTACGCTATGTGAGACTGAGTATATTTGTACCGGTATGCCTAGAACTTTAAGGCCGATCTGCATTGAGGACGAGCCAGGAGACGCCAGGCGTAATCCTTTGTTTTATTGCGTCGGGTAAATCTGCGCCGTGCACGGCGCGCACGATTCTTTGTTTGTTTTATTGCGCCCAGGAGTTGCCCTGCCAAGCCGTGCACGAGCGCAGAATCACCCGACGCAACAAAACAAACGAGGAATCGTGCGCGGCTACTCCTGGCAACTCCTCAGTGTAGCTTGGCCTTTACGCGCAGGATTTTTCAAATTAACCCATACACCACTAGTCTTAAAAATTCCGTGAGGTTCGCACTTTATTTCAATACTGACTTCATTTACAAAAGAAGTGAAGCTTGTTTGCTCCTCGAAACGACCAGCAATTGCAAACAAACGATATTTCATGAATTACCCAAAAATCGCAGATTTTCCTATGCAATCATTGTTTTTGCTCAACATCAGAAAAAATGTGTAAGTAGACAAGTGTGAAGCAGCTGCTCACAGGAAGTTTTTCGCTGTTTCTTAGTAACTAGCACCGTTTACATGCCCTCCAGTGAGTGCTAGCGCCATAAAAGTGCCTGAATTTGCGTGACAGATATGGAACCTTCAATACACCGAAAGAATCTTAAAATCGGTAGCTTTGAACAGATGAAAAACATTGATTGTGTCCAAGTGGAACCACAAATTGTCTTTGAACTGCGATGCACAATTGCATTGATGCATCACATTGGGAAATTGTTTTGCTATGGCAACGCTGTCTGGTTGTGAGTTGTTTAGCGTCTGGTTCTGTACAGATTTCCTTCTGCAACCGTTCTCTCTTAGTACAATGAATTTATGGAATGCACATAGCCTGTTGTATTGAATCCACTGGATGCGCCGACAAGGCTTCGTGACATACGCGCTCACCAACAAAACATTTAGAAATGTTTCGAATGATTTTCTGAGAAGAAAATGTTTCAAGGTTACTGACGAAAGAAGTGCTGATTCTGCTAACGTCAACCTCATGGAAAAAATGTTCAGAACTTGTTAAGAAACCAGATTTAGAAACCAAACAAAACTGCCTTTTATCAGAGATTAGAATTCGTTGTTGAACGTAGCTAAAATTGAGCAGGACTGCGCTGTGTGAGAAAAGATAACAGCGCAAAAGTCGTTGCCCGATTTTCCAAAATCGGAGTGGCGTCACTAAAACCACGCCACAAACAAGTTTAAAAAACTGACGTGATGTGTCGCTGCCTAAAGAGTTCGGCACGTTTATTTAAAAGTTAAAAATGGGCATCACCTGTAATTGACGGTGACAAAAGGTTTATACTAACAAATCGCAATAAATTGTGAGAATGCGCAGTTCGGCAGTTGCCCACCAATAAGAAACGCTGTCAGGAACAAGTTATTCTCTGGGATGTCGGTTGGACGAAGACAGATTTATACTTTAGAGCTCCGACTTTTGAATCAAACAGCGAGGCATTGTTCACGTGTTACTTCACAAAAAGCATACGCTCGTCTTACGTTTAAGTGACAAGAGTTCGATTACACTGAAAGATTTGGCTCGAATGAAGTTGAGTTTTCAAAACAAAGGTATTTGAAGTGTTCAAAATAATTAATCATACGTGACTCGAATGGAGTTACAAGTTCGGGTTGTCCTTTTTCGAGTTAAGTTTGAGGTTTCAAGGAGGGCGCTACACTTCTAACACATCTACAGCACCGAAACGACATAAAATACAGAAAAAAAATCGCACTGTGATTTACGTTCAGAACTGAAATCGATGATTGTTGATGTTCAGGCATTGTGACTACGGTTTGAGAACCGGGATCCCGGTTTCGGGAATTCCCGGGAAATGGTGATTTTTTCGACTTCCCGTATCCCGGTTTTGTAAACAAAAATTCCCGGTTATTTCCAGCATGGTAATGTTACGTCACGAAGTCAAAAACGTATTGTGAAAGTTTATTTTTGGTCCGCGCGCCAAGTAAAGAAAGTATGCA
>Ga0210059_1002334_pt1 | contig 29636 bp, 14 predicted proteins | sample Ectturendosymbi2_FD_188042 | JGI IMG/M metagenome (GOLD analysis project Ga0210059, IMG submission 188042) | Ecteinascidia turbinata endosymbiont from Florida, USA - Sample 2 (SPAdes) (version 2) | ecosystem: Host-associated > Tunicates > Ascidians > Unclassified | place: Key West, Florida...
CCTTCCCGCTGATTTTATGGCTCTATGTATAATTCCTAGATTTGCTATTTTTTATTGTCAAGTTTTTATATTTTCAAGTTTTTCATAATTTCCATATTTTTACGTTAAACTGATATTCACAACTGTTCCAAACTTCCGTTTTTGCTGACACACTTAGAATTTTCGCAACACTGCATGTCGGTCAGAAAACGCAGAAAGGCCGTAAAGCCTAATGCAGTAGGCTACGTCAAAGTGACTAATCAGCCATGACGCATTGTTTGCTCTCTGTATAAAACTCTTATGAGCAAAACTTTTCCTCAAGAGAGTTCCGAGGCATTTTTGAACTTGAAAAAGTCTGCATCACCCTGAACAAAAAAAAATTCACCAGTGTGTTTTAACAGAGTGCTTAGAAAAGCACTTCGAAAAAAGACATGGTTTCATTTGGCTTCTCAAAAAAGAAACCTTTTGGCACTTGTGGCGGCCAGAAAATGGCGCCACATGTAAATAAATGGTCACCGCTGGATGGTGCCCATGAGTAACAAGGTACTGTGATAGTCACCACAAGCGAATTATCGTAGTTCACTTATCCCTATATAACGATAGTGCAACCTAGTAGTAGTAGAGTGAACTCAGTGAAGGAGCTCTATTGCTGCTGGTTGCTTTCCTGTTAGTTAATGCCCCGAATTGCCATCTTTCGCTTGTACTTGCCTCAGTAGTTCAAGGCGATGCAGTCCACTGCAACACACTCTCCCACCTACTTTGAATAAGCCTATGGTTTTCATAACAAAGCTCTTGGAAAAACAATTCAAAGATCGTCCTTAGCAAAGTACTCCCTGCCTTTCGCTGCAGAGTTTACGCGCTGCGGTTTCATTGGTGCATGCATATTTTTTATTGAATTCAGTATAAATTTTAAACGGGGAAGAGGGCAAATTGTTTTCTCCATCTCGCAAACAACATAACAACAAAGAAAGCTTAGCCACTGGCCTCTTTGAATAGCTAAATTTTGAACAATCATTTTTTAAACCGTTTTTAAAGGAACTCCTTCGTGCAAAACTTCATATAAAATAACCTATGCAAAGTCTCGAGACGAAGAGCTCGAGACCGAAATCCTTCGAGACCGAGACTTCAAAAAACGGGTCTCGAGACGCGTCTCGAGACCGAGACCAAGTCTCGAGACTCCATCACTGATAAAAAATTTATATGAGTAATGTATAAACATGCATTTTCCATTCTGTTGCTAATCTTAAATGAACCCCTTCAGATAGGCAAATGAACCCCTAGGGGTACATGTATCCCAGTTTGGGAACCAATGGTTTAAAGGGTCTACGTATTTTTCACTCAAAAAATGTCGGTGAGCCAATTGAATATTCGCAGGATTTGCCGTTGCCGTGCTTCAATAAATTTGTTTTGGCTCAGAAAAATTTTAATTGTTTTGTTCGTTACAAAACAATACCAACCCTTCTGTGCAAGGACATGAGGTGGAGCCCTGATGAAGCTCCCATGTTCTGGTCTCCTACCTAGTATTGAAGTAGGCCTATGTTATTTGATAAAGTGGAGATGAGGCGAATCATTACGTTTTATTTTAAAACAAGCACAGTCGATGTAGGCGAGTGTATACAGCCCCAGCAGCACTAGTCAAAACAGCACAGCAAAGTGGTAACTCCAGATGAAAGGTTGCTTCCCATCATTTACATATTTGCCAAGGTGTTTCGTCGTTCATATCATTTGCCAATGAAGCAACAAACTTTTAATGTTTTTACTATCTACCACTTACTTGTTTCACTACATTCTTTTTATTTTAACATTGGGCATCTGCACTGACACTCAAATTTATTCGCCACATATTTCTTGTATTTTGGTTAACAAAGCTTACAACAATATAAAATGAGAGAAAATCATGTATCATGCTTATTATAGCAATAAGGAATAACAAAGCATCTTGAACATCACTATCAAATTCTCATAAACTGAAAGGGGTCTTGTTTTTAATTCTCGATTATGGATCTTGCTTTCTCTGCTTGTTAGCCACCCTTCTCGTCATTACTATTCCTATTTTTTCTGCCTTCTTTATATATGCATGCATGTATGGCTAAATAAATAGCATAGCTGGCACATGCTAGGCTGTGGTTCAGCGGGAAAGATTTTATTTTTTGTCATTATTTGTGAATCAGTTGGCACCATGGATTGCAGATTCGATGTGTTGTCCATGGCAACAACAAAGTGCATAGGGCTGATGAAGCCCTGAAGCAACTTGGGTTTGCTTTTTTTTCTTACTTAGGTCAAGGTGCTCGTAGTTTGTCAGTTTTTTTACAACTGCGGCACATCTTTTGCAGGTAACCATTGCCTTCGTATTGAAGATTTTTTCTTTCTCTGATAAAAAGAAAGTATTAGATGTTTTCGACAGCCATTGTTGGGATGCAGCATGCTGCATTAGAATGAGCGAAGTTCGGGATTACCGGTGTAGTTGACTAGCAGTGACATGGTGTAGCGTCTTCCTGCTGATTTTATGGCTCTATGTATAATTCCTGGATTTGCTATTTTTTATTGTCAAGTTTTTATATTTTCAAGTTTTTCATAATTTCCATATTTTTACGTCAAACTGACATTCACAACTGTTCCAAATTTCCGTTTTTGCTGACACACTTAGAGTTTTCGCAACACCGCATGTCGATTAGAAAACGCAGAAAGGCCGTAAAGCCTATAGCAGTACGTCAAAGTAACTGACCAGCCATGACCCATTATTTGCTCTCTGTATAAAACTCTTATGAGCAAAACTTTTCCTCAAGAGAGTTCCGAGGCATTTTTGAACTTGAAAAGTCTGCATTATTTAGAACAAAAAAAAATTCACTAGCGTGTTTTAACAGAGTGCTTTGAAAAGCACTTCGAAAAAAGACATGGTTTCATTTGGCTTCTCAAAGAAGAATCTTTTTGGCACTCTCCCACCTCTTTTGAATAAGCCTATGGTTTCATAATAAAACTCTTGGAAAAACAGTTCAAAGATAGTCCTTAGCAAAGTACTCCCAACCTCTCGTTGCAAAGATCACGCTCTACAGTTTTGTTGCGATCGGAAATCCCGAGCGGCATGTGCGCAAAGCTTCGCACCGGGGCAGCAAGCAACAATAGAGAGCATGCTCGCAATCTCTCTTCGCGTATGCTGGTCATCATGTTCAATCGTTCACACGTTACTATCGGCAGAGCTTCCACGTCGCAATCTCTCTTACTATTGCTTGCTCGCGCTACACATATGATGGTTTTTATCCTTCACGCACATCCCGTTCGTGGTGAATCACACAATCAATGCAACACCACCGGAGAGGTTGCAACAGTTTCATTGGTAGGCTACATACACATTTTTTATTGAATTTAGTATAAAATTTAAACGGGGAAGAGGGCAAATTGTTTTCTCCATCTCGCAAACAACATAACAACAAAGAAAGCTTAGCCATTGACCTCTTTGAACGGCTAAATTTTGAACAAACATTTTTTTAAACCGTTTTTAAAGGAACTCCTTGCAAAACTTCATAAAAAATAACCTATACAAAGTCTCGAGACGAAGAGCGCGACCGAAAATCGAGACCGCGACCGAAATCCTTCGAGACCGAGACGAGACCTGAGACCCTCGAGACCGAGACTCCAAAAAATGTGTCTCCAAAAAAAAAAAACCCGAGACCAAGTCTCGAGACTCCATCACTGGCCTTAACTGTTAATAATTTTCTGTTAATTTTTAAGGAACCGGTTTTTGCACACCTGAAATAGTCATTCGTGATTAAATTTATGTTTATTTCAAACGTTTTCGCCAATCTCAGGTTGCCTCGTGAAATCTTTGCGAGAGGGAAAATGAACAACGCTATTAAAAGACTGACTAACCAGCATACATTTGCAATTACAAACTAAACATTACCTTCAGAAGACAAGTAGTAGTAACTATTGAAATATCAACATTCAACAAATAACTGTATTTTGCAGCATGTTGAAACCTGACCTGCCAAATACGAAATGCTTTTATAAATGAAACAGAAAAAAGCTCCATAACATAAGCCCTCTCAGCCTTAAACCAGGTCCTAGTGAATAAAACTTGGCTACACACTACTGAAAACAATGACCATTCTTTCTATAGAACTTTGATGAGGGCATTAAAAACCGCGCAGTTCACTTGGATTTTCGTTGGCAACAGAACCCACGCTTACAAATACTGTGGGCCCCTTTAGAGTTTTCTTAAATTTTGACCTTGCTGACTGCAAGGACATTTTGTGGGACCGCAATTGTTCATCATACCGAGATGATAATAAAGCAAGGTTTTGGTGTATTTTGATGGTGGTAGTAAAGCGAGTTTATAGGTACAATGTAAAGAACGGATGTCCGTCAGAGCGGATATCGTTGTTGGATATGTGATGACGTAACCGGAGTAGAAAAGACGTCGTTGCACAATAAAAAAAAGTGAAGATACCACAGAAAAATTATTTGTCACTGCAATTTGACACAATTTTCTCCCGAACACGTAATGCTAAAAAGTTGCGATGTTTTAATTTTTTATACTTTTACAACTGTTGAAACCTAAATTTTAGTCCCACTGTATCTTGTTATCAGATACAGAAATGCATATGAAATAATCTTGGTGCGAGAGGGATGTTGGCTTAAAGTAAGCCTAGCCTAGCAACAAATATTTTTTTACTACCACTGTGGTGTCATTACTCACAGTAAAATATCGGTTTTGCGACTCCGGTTTCGTCATTTTATATCCGCAACCAAGATCCACTGCTTACAGATATGCGTCTCTTATAGGGAACCAGTTTATACTGTATTTTGAGTGACCGTTAGAAAAATTTAAGAACCTTTCTGGTCTTTCAAAACAACATAAAAAACACTGAGCCCCGCAGCGGCACTGTACACAAGCAAGCAGGTCAGGGTTGCCAGATTGGCTTTTTTGACGCCAAATTTAATAAATTTGGCTATTTTTAGAGGTAGTTGGCGTCAAAAAAAATTGTTTGGCTTTTTGGCTTTAACTTTTCAATATTTGGCTTTATTTTGGTGACAGTTGGCACATACTGTCAGACTGGTGTTTTGGCTTTTTCAACATTTTGCTGAAAAGTGTTATTAGGCTTTTTTAGACAGTGCTTGGTGTATTTTCTCAAAAGTTATCTGGCAGCCATAAAAGAATAAAGTTGTAACATATCTGGCAGGTGGCAGCCAGAGATAATGGGAGTCTCATTTTTCAGACTCCGACTCCGCTCCTGCTCCATGCTTTAAGACTCCTGCTCCTTCTCCGACTCCAAAAAATTTTGAAACATCAACTCCGACTCCTGTTTACACTCCGAAAACTTCCACCTAACTCATATCAAAAAGATAGTGTCTATTTTGCCTCATGAGGCAAAATACATGGTGTGGCTATTTTGCCTTTGTTCGAACACAAATGGTTGAAGAGGTCATATAAAAAGCACAATACAGAGACACAAAATGTTGAGGTTTAGAGTTATGATTTAGTCTATGTTTTACACAACACTGACAAAAAGCCAGTGACAGCTTCCTTGAACTAAAATTAGGCATTGTGGTCAGCTATATAGGTCATGCATTCCTAACTTGTAATGTGTTTTGAACTTGTCATGTGATCACTTCAAACACTTGTGTACAGCCATTGACAAAATAACTTCAGAACAGTTTTTGCCTCATGAGACAAAATATACGTTGCTTATCAAATTTACATCTTTCAAACTATAGTATAGGTTCTATGTTATAGTTGAAGTTTCAATAACCAGTTATCTGACAATTGTTTGAATTGAGCGTTAACTTTCGATTTTTTCAGTAGACTCATTACAAATCTCCAAAGTCAGGATTCAGGAGCTGATCACCTGTTTATAAATATTGAATCGTACTTTAACCATGCACTCAGACAAAGCTCTATACTATGACTGTGACAAAGTAAGCCATTAACCTCAATGTGCAGGCAAATTCTAAAATTAACATGATGAACATTACTCATAACTTAAAAATCTTTCAAATTATTCAACGTACGCATTGGCAATAGAGTTGCAAAATAATATAGGTTATTGATAAAGCTGCAACTATCAGGGCAAACATTCAACTTTGTTCAGCCTGGCTCCAAAATGTGAGCAGAGTCTGGGCTATGCTATCGGTGGCTAGACTAGAAATCTGCACAATCAATACAAATAAATATACTACTGTACTACTCCTGTATATTACCTCGAACATGTCAAATCTTATCATCACTATAGTTATAGGTCATTTCGCCACACTGTTACTTCCTTACGGTCTGCTTTGTTGACCAATGTTCTTTTTCATGTGTCTTGTGCTTTTGCCTACATCATTAGCCCAACATTCTGATGGTTACGGTATGGATTCTTAAATTCCTGCATTGGCACAAACTTCTAAAACCTTCAATAGTGGTGAAATACTCGGTACTCCTACCCAGTGTCACACCTTTGTGATATATTACGACGCTGGTCAGAAAACACGTCTCAATTAATCCCGTTGTTTTGAAAACAACAAGCATCATTACAGAAATTTTAGCAGGTCCCTTAAAATATTTGATTAGCTCCTGCACAGACTTAAATGTTGACTACGGCTCCCGCCCCTTGTTCCACCTCGAACTTAAAATATTGACTCTGGATCCTGCTCCGGCCGAAAATCCAAACTCCGTGATCATCTCTGGTGGCAGCCCATAATGCTAAAGGTTCAAGTGGAAACACTGTAGAAAATGTTGAACAGAGGTGATCAAGGAGCCGGAGTGCCGGAGTGGACTCCGGAAGGAGTCTACAATTTTTGCCGGAGCCGGAGCAATGATCCGGAGTCGGATTTTTTAATGAAACCGGACCAGGTCCTGGAGCAAGAGTGGGAATGTCAGTTTTTACAGGAGTAGGATAATTAATTTTATTAAATTTTAATTTTCTCTGAACGGTTAGTTGTTAGATATTTCTCTGAACGGCTAATTGTTAGATATTTCTCTGAACGGCTAATTGTTAAAATTATTGCTATATTCTCTTGGATACATTAGTCGGTCATTAGTTAAGGTACAGGCTGTTGAGGGTAAGGGAGGGTAGCAAGCAGACTGGCGGTCTGTGTTCTGATCTGATTGGTGCATAGCTTATGCTCAACTGCTGTATCACACTCACAGGTCGTCAGTTATTGGAAGTTTTACCTCTTTGCTGGGTCGTGTTTTCAGCAGTATTCACAATTTGTTAGTTTCAGTGAAATGTAGAAGACAACAATGTATGTGATATGCATCTTTACAATCAATGCAGCAACGTCAACACAACAGCAGTGCAGTTTCAATCAAGCTAGCAGAAATGCAGTTTTGTTCAGGCTAGCCTATTCCTAAACATGCCATTGATTATCATCTTGCAAGTTCAAATACAATACAAGAAATAAATTAATTGTGTGAATAAAGTGGTATGAAGTGTTTTCAATGTAGCCTACGTGGCTTTATTTGTAGAGGCTAAAGTGAAAAGATAGTAGTAGTTGTCTTGTTCTTGTTTCATTGTGCTTGTGCCTAAATCACAAAGAGTTAAATACAAAAGTTATACATGACTTAATTCAGGTCAGAGCTGAAAGAGTCAAATGAGATTTGGTTCACATGAGAACAACTTATGATTCTATTTGTTGGTTTCAAGTTTGATAGCATGGTGCATATTTTCTTTGCCTCATGAGGCAAAATGAGTTGTACGATACACAAATAGAAAATGAGTTAGGATTTAAAGTTAGGGAAAACCTGCAGTTGACCTACACAGACAAGAAACCACTACCTGCTTGCCATTACTAAAAGCATGACAATACTCATCCATATTGGCCAAAGGCAAAATAGTTCCCTAACTTTAAATCCTAACTTTGAAGTTCAAGCAATTAGTTTACCTCATTTGGCAAAATAGAATCTGCTTTCAAGCTTTCGGAGTGTAAACAGATGTCAGAGTGGAAATTTCCAATGAGCTCCAGAGCAGGAGCTGGAGTCACGTTCTTAGGAACAGGAGCAGGAGTCAAAAAAGTGACTCCGATCACCTCTGGTGTGGAGGACAGAGATCAGAGGTGAGACCGGATGCGGATTACCGGAGTCGACTCTGGAAGGATTCTGCGTTTTTCTTTCGGACCCGGATCGGGACCCGGAGTCAAAAATTTGGGAAAAACCGGACCCGGATCCGGAGTCACTTCTCAATTTCTGCAGTAGCAGGAGTCTGTGTGGTCATTTCTTAAGTAAAAGCATTGGTAAATTACGGTTGGATCGATGACTATTGCCGAAGTCTGAACAGGAGCCGGATTCTCAAATTTGAAAAATTTCCGGATCCGGATTCAAAATTTTGGAACAGGAGCGGAGTCGGAGTCTGAAAAAGTGAATCCGGCCACCTCTAACAGAGATGAGCATCAGTGTTGAACATGATCCGGTTTCCGGATCGCGATCCAACCGGATTCTGCAATTCAGAACCGGACCGTATCGGACTGGACTTCGAAAAAACTCAACCGGATTAGATTTGGATATCCAAACTGCATTGATCACTGCAATAAAATGTTTAATCAGAGGGTTTTTTCTGATATAAACCGGATTGGATCAAATATTTGGACAGGTCTACCGGATTAGGATCGGACCGGATTACTCAAGGAAAATTTTGAACTGGATTAGGAATGCGAAAATCTCCGATTTGTTCAACACTAATGAGGATGGACTGGATCCGGACTATCACGACTTTTGTTGATTTTGGATTGGTTCCGGACTGTAAAACGTTTCATAAAGTTAAGATCAGGACCGGATTTGGACTGAGTTAATGAAAAAGAACTGTGTAACTTTTGTCATTAAAAAGCTACATTTAAAAAATATTTGGACTTTATTTGGATTCGGATTTTAAATTTCTTAAACTTTTTGGACTACGGTTGGACTTGGACTGAGTTTTAAAAATCAGGACTGGATCTGGACGGCAAAATTAGACAGTCCGCTCATCTCTGCTGGAATATAGAGATGTGGAATTGTACCGTTCCTGCAGAGGTAATGTTGCAACTTTATTCTTCTACAATGTCCCACAACTAATTAATAATTTTAAATTTCATGACTATTTAATAATATTGACTTTTTTCTACCCGGTTTGTCTTTTTTTCAGACATGGTTTGGCTTTTTTTCTTAAGAGACGTCTGGCAAACCTGAAGCAGGTTCGATAGAAAGTGTAAGATTGCATTGGTAAGTAGGGAGTGTAGCGCGGGGGCTCCTTTGGCGTGGGGTCCGATTAGAAGAACTCGGTGAAATCGGCTCAAAATCAACCCTGTCTGGAGGGAATAACTGTAGGCTAGAGCAGTGTTTTTTGAGCCGTTTTTGGGGGTTGCCTGTAAAAGGCGGAGCTCCGGAAATAGCGGAGCTTGGTTGCGAATGTTTGATGACGTGACCGGAATGGAAAAAAGTTGCGTTGCAAAAGCAAAAAAAGGAAAAAAAGTTAAGGAAAAATGCTTTATCATTGCAACTTAATATGTGTTTTCCCTAAACATGGAATGCATGGAAGTTTCCGATGTTTAAAAATTTTATACATTGTTGCGGCAGGTAGATGGCGCCACATGTGAATAAATATTCACCGCTAGATGATTGCCATAAGTTACAAGTCACTGCGATAGTCACCACAAGCGAATTATCGTTGTTCACTTATCCCTATATAATGAGAGTGTAACATAGTAGTAGTAGAGTGAATTCGTCGAGGGAGCTCTATTGCTGCGAGTTGCTTTCCTGTCAGTTAATGCCTCGAATTGTCATCTTTCTCTTGTGCTTGCCTCAGTAGTTCAAGGCGATGCAGTCAACTGCAACAATATCCACAACTGCTGAAACCTATATTTTTGTCCCCGAACCGTTGTGAAACTCAGATAACCAAAAATACTTAAACATCAAAACAGACTCTTTTTTACCGTAGTGTAACATCACCTTTTGCAGTGCAATTATTTTTACTACCATTTAGTTCTCATTGCTCCACGAAAAATATCGGTTTTAACGACTTCGGTTACGTCACCAAACCTCCGCAACCAACCTCCGCTATTTATAGAGCTCCGCCTTTTACAGGCAACCGTTTTTTTGGGTGTCAAAATGACACCCTAAAATTTTGCAATGACACCCTTAATTCTGAAAGCCGGGATATCGTTTTGCCTTGTATTGAAGTAAAACGATTTGAGGAGGAAAAACAACAGACGGCTGCAATGTCATAAGTCGATTCAATTTTCTGGCGCAGAAGCTGGAAGCAAAAATTGTACGTTTAGTAACTGTGCATTGTCATGCGCACCGCCTCGCTTTGGCCTCTTACGATACTGCCGCAGATTTGTACAGTATTGTGCGTACGAAACTGCAAAAACATTTTAATGCAATTATGGAAGTGTTTTTTGACGTTGCGATTGGCCGGCTTGGCGATGCAGCAAGCTACAATGAAGACAAAAGCTTGGCGTTTGCAGCGCGCATGCACAACAAGGGGTGGTTGTTCAGTGAGGCAACAGTGAGAGCAAGGTGTGAGATTTTGGGCATTTGGGCCGCACTGAAGCAGCTGCCAGAAAATAAAAATGATGCAAAGTGCGTTGTTTTACTGCGACTTATGAAAACAGAATATTTCAACATGCTGCTTTCCTTTTGTCAACGTTGGCACTTCACCTGACCAAACTGAGCAAAGTTTTTCAGGCGGGATGTTTTAACTTTGCACAGATTAAAGCTTCCGTAGAACTGTGCATCAATGCTATCTGACGCCACTGCTAAATCCAAGCCTAAAGCTAATTGCAAAAAGTTTGATAGTGAATTAGAAGATCTCAGAATGCCAGATGGTTTGGCTGAGTGTGTCAAGTGGCATGGGGTTTTATCAGGGCACCGAAAGATTAGCAAATTCAAATTGACCATCCCCATGAACAAAAAGGGAGACAGGAGTGAATGAACATTGAACAACTACCGCGGCATCTCTTTGCACAGTCTCCCAGGAAGAGTGTATGCCAGGATGTCGCGAAAATAATTGAACCAAAGCTGGATAATATCCAGTGTGATTTTTGTTGCGGCTGTAGCACTATAGACCAAAGTCTCACTCTCCAGCAAATTTTAGACAAATCCTGGGAACATGCCAAAGATGTATGCACATGTTTTGTCGACCTCAAGAAAGTATATGGTCGGGTTCCCCGTGAAAAGCTTTGGGGGATGTTGCGGGAATATGGCGTTGACGGGTGCCTCTTGCTGGCCATCAAGTAACTGTATTCCTGTTCAAAAGATTGTGTCCATGTCGATGGAGTCAAATCACAACCGTTCAGTGTTAGTGTTGGACTCCAACAATGGTGTGTGCTGTCACCACTCCTCTTCATAATCTATGTCAAGGTTAATCGCACTACGGCCCGCAGGCCAAAAGCGGACCTGCGAGGCCATTTCACCTGGCTGCAAAATACATTTTACCAATAATGAAAAAATAATGTATTTACGAAAAATATGTTGATTTGGAATGTAACATATATCCTGAAAAAATCACACTGCGCAAGATGTCCAGCCCTTGAACTGTTGTGCAATAGCTTATGTGGTCCTCTCCCAAAAAATTCGAAGAGCCCTGGTCTATATGAATTGGAAAGACAGTCACAGATGCATCGACGAGAGTGTCACTATTGGGAACTGCAGGATGAATCGTTTGCTTTTGCGGACGAATTGGTACTGCATGCATGGATCTTCTCAACAGGGTCTTCAGCACACATTTGATAGGTTTTCTGCTGCGTGCGACCCAGCAGGAACGAAAATCAGCACTAAAAAGATTAAGATTGGCTTTCCAGGGTTTGTGGTTCAGAAGTTATAACTAAAAAACTAAATTTTGGTAAAGACTAAAAAGATCAGGAAAAGACCCAAAAAGATTCTTTTTTCCTAATTTTGATTATTTTACCCTAATGTTGAACCGGAAACCCTAGAAAGCCAATCAAAGACAGAAAATACTTGGATTTTAGACTAGTTTCCACTAAAAATTTGAGCAGAGCGCTTTCTTCTTGTGGCTGAGGCCCAGGGCCCAATAACCTCAGTCAAAAAGGTTTAAACCTACCCAATTTATGATGACATCATCCACTAAAAACCTCAAACCCTTTTTCATTGCAAACTAGAAGACTTGCTGAGTCTTTTGAGGGTTTGAATAGCTCTTCAGCACAGTTGACTAGCGAGTTGCAAAGTGCCATGAAAATATAGGCTCAATGCGTGGTTTCAAAGCAGGGCATCTCGTATACTGGCAGTGAATATGTTAAGATGAGATACCTCAAGAATCAGTCCTTTGCCTCTTGGGATTAGCATCTAATTTTTTCCATTGAACGATTTTTTGTATGCATAATTTTGACTTGTTCTTCCTTGTGTTCCTGTCAATATTTAGTTCTGTTATGTGCGCTCATTTTGTGAGATCTAGAAATGTTAATACTTTGGTACGAAGGATTTTCCTGAGAAAAGGTGCTGGCAATCAGGTAGTTTTTGAAAGATTACCATTATGCTAGTTTATTGAAATACCTTGTAATTGAAACCCAACCAAGTTTTTTATTTGTTAACTCTGCTATTTCTCTTAGTTCTTCATACATAAATGCACAAAATTTGGAGAAAAATAGATTACAGCTAGTATGCAATAAAAGCCAGATCCATATTTGTGTGTAGACTAGTATATGCACTGGAAAAACCCATTATGCACAGATACATAGACCAAAGCAAAAGTGTTACAAACCTATTTTTCAATGATGCATATTGTTTAGCGCTAGCGCATGTTATAAATTGAATTATAGTAATATAAAAAAAACAAATTGTTGCACTCCATATAATGTTTTCCAATTTATTTATAAAGGTTAGGGAAGTCAAGAAAATAGTTCTGGGTTTGTATGTAATAGTTTGCATGAGACAGTAGCTTTCAATTGAAGATCAAGGATAACCAATGTCAGATACAGTGGTAGGTTACTGCAACAATATTGCGCTTATTCAATGATATATGTGTATAACAATTGTTTTTCTATTTGTTTTATTTTGTGCAAATGATATTTATGGATTCAGCTTGATTGTCTGTTTTCTGAAAACATTTTTTTGCTAATAAAATCTTTTTACCAAGTTTTTGATTGCATGGCATCCACTAGTTGTAAAATGACTGGCTGCATGACAACTTGTGTATATTACAAAATTAATGTCAAGTTTTATGCAGACAAGCTGCGTCCAGTGAATTGTATCTACTCAGTTGCTGCCACACGCTGTGAGTTCAATGTGAACTAGAGTCCTAGTCTTAGATGCACTGGAGCTATCCTGTCTGAATTGTGCTTGTGTATTCAACTGATTTTAAAAAGCTTAAAATTGTACATTGTGTGGAGTCTGGCATTTGATTGTCATTTTTACTCTGTGGCATGCATTGTCATTGGAACAAATGATGTAGTTTTTCTTTCCGAATACTAATCTAGCCACATGTTTTTGGTTACTGTTTAGTAAGGTTTTAGTTTTCTGTTGGGAATGAATGTAAGAAGTTTCTTAGTTTTTCTGTAGAACTTTCACAACTTTTACTATGGCTCATTCAGTGGTGTTTGGGCAAACTAGTTTTCTTGCCCAGATGATTCTTGTTCCTGATGTTAGATCAAGTAACAAATGTAAACAAATGTTCAACCTGAAACTGAAAACCTTACTTAAGTTTGCAGTGAAACAAGCAGTGAACAACCAATGTTAGCAATATCCAAGCTGTTGCTTACAGGAAAAGACACACAAAAACCTAATTGTAGAAATAACTTTTCAGTGTAAATGTAGCTCAATTCAAGGTGAGCGTAGCTTCTATGAGTTCTTCACTGTAATTACCTTAAAGTTTTATAAAGTAATGAGCACAGTGCAGGTAAACTGAACAGTATGCTTTCCTGAATTTTGATGACATTTAAACTTGTTTACTTCTTGTAGAGCTGGTGGATTTGTGTTTGCCTCATTTAACTTATTTCTTTCTGTGGTTAGCTTTGTACATTTGTTCTTTTTACTATCAGTAGTAAACATTTTGCATTGCAGTTCAAATCTCCAAAAGCAATCAGAAATGGAAAAAGTTTATCATACTCCAAAAGGCCTCAACCTTCCCCTCTGAAACATGAAATACTGCGGAGAGAACTTGGCCTAGATGATGATGACGACAATACACTTGCAGGTATATAGCTGATCAGAAAGCACTGCAAGTTATGTTGGTAACTATGGAATCTGCATGTGAGTTTGTTTGCATTTTAATCTTCTAAAGCATCTAATTAATACAAATGCAGATATTTCTACACCAAGTGACACAGACTCAGAATCTGAGGAAACTCAGCCAAGTGAAATTGAGTTTAGAATACTACAAAAGGAGTTACAGTCATGTACACAGCAAAAAGACCTCCTACAAAGCAAAAATATGGTTTGTTTACACAATGGATAGCCAGCAGATTTCATGTGTCACACCTTTTTTTAAGCCAGCACTTTATAGTGCTTGTGCCACAGTGCACATCTTTTTACCACTAAAATTGTGCTGCATGATGTGTCGGTGACTAGAGTGTGCTACTGTTGTAGGCAAATCATTAAAAAATCCTGTTGTTTTTTCCCACTACTCTTTTTCATGTTTGAACTGTGAAAGTTCTTTTGTAGGAGCTTCAAAGAAATTTACAACTAATGAAAACACGTTTAAAGCGAGAAGAAACAGCTAAAAAGACCCGCACAAAAATTCTGCACAAAGTTCATGGTGAAGCACTAAAAGACAAGCACAATTTGATTCTTGACCTTCAGGCAAGTAATTTAGGTTTAATGCAGCGGTTACAGAAAATTTATTAGATTTTTCTTGGAATACCATTTGTAAATTTTAGTCAATCAATTGTGAGAAGTGTATCTTGCTAGGTCCTGTACTGCTGAGTAATATGATTGTGTTCATGCATTGTGTTTTTTGTATGTACACAATGGTTCTATTGTACTGTATTTGCGTATTGGTTTTGAAAGACATTGCTTTGGTGATCTCAAAATCTGGTAGTAGCTGGAGCTAAGCAACTTGTCTTTGACATTTCCTGACCTGATTAACGTGCATCGACTTCTTGTGGTGGTGTGTTGTTAAATGGTTGTGAATGCTCAATCTTACACAGATCAGTTTTTGGTGTTTTTATGATTTCTTGTTACCTTCCTATGCCTGGAAATGACGGTCAGTTCATTTGATGTTGTGAATTCTGGGATATACGAATGTGCTGTCACTTTGGCGGTACATGAGCATGTGCACTTATTAATGTATGGAAGTGTTTTTGCTTAAATTGGAGCTCAACCGATGAGACCTTCTTGGACCGATACTAATATTTTTCATTGCAATAACCCAGTGGTGGGCAAACTGCGGCTCTCGAGCGGCATGCATCCCGCAGACATGTTTTGTGTGGCTCTTGTAGCTAAATAGCAATATCTCATGGATAGCGAGTTGTCCCCTCGTATTTAATGTTTGTTCATTTATCAGTGTGTTTATCCAATCAACGTAAATGCAGTTGGTGATAGCTGTCCAGTTCGCCAACCATTTGTCGCAAACTTGTCTGCTGTAGGAATGCAACTGACCGAAATGTAAGAATATCTGGCTCTAAAAAATTTAAGTCAATGCCACTCGACAGTTGAGCTCTGGCGACAGTTTCCACAAGTAAATAAGCAAAACTTGAAACCAGTGTACGACTCATTTCTGTAGTTAGCACGACATATACTGTAAATTTTTATTCTTTGTAATGAAGTTCGTAAAATCAAAACACCGTGTAACCTTACCGTAACAATGAACACTTGGTAGAATTAATTCGCACAGCTTTAGCAACGTATTGTCCAGACGTTCGGAGGCTATCAAATCAAAACAAAAACCTTGTACATCTTGCTGTAGGTGCTTTCATGTAAAACTTGCATTGTTTAACGAACTGTTTTTGACACTACAAATATTTGCAGTGGTACAAATATTTGTGATGTTGTAAATGAAATCTACTTAGATTTTGCGGCTCGTTGGTGTTTTCGATTTTCTGCAAATAGCTCTTCCATTGAACAAGTTTGCCAACCCCTGCAATAACCGATGTCAAAACCGGTATATTTGCATTATTCAAACCACAGTTAAGTGGCGTTACAATACATTTTAATTAACTCGCAAAAAGATGGGAATACCTCGCAACTGACGAAAAACACAGAAATGTTTGCATTTTCGCAAAATATTGATTTAATAATGAAAATTAAGTTTTCGTTCAGGAAGTTTAGCGTTAATAACTCTAGAGATGGGGTAACAACTTGAGCTTCCGAACACTACGCGCAAAATAACAACGTAGTGCCTTTGATGAGCAAATATTACTGATACATATCGCCGGATTTTTGCCGATATGGTGGATCGGCTTCCTTATGTAACGATTTATCATTCCAGCTCTGAAGATTTATACTAGCTCAAAGTCATGTCAACTGCATCTCTGTAGGTGTTTTAACTGCTGGGCCTTGTGGCAGATTTAGAAGTTACAAACATTTCAACAATCTCTTTTGAACTTTTCGGCATCAAACATTGACACTTAATACGATACTGAGCTCATCTCAAACATTTTAACAGGATTTAATTGAAGAAGGCGGAGACCATGCGAGTTTGAAGCTTATTTCAAGTATTGAGAAGCTTCATGACGAAAAATCAGAGCTTCAGCATAAGATCATCTCTATCCAGGAGGATTATGAAGATAAGATTCACGAAGTATCTATGTGCATTTTACGTATCCTTTTTAATGTTCATCACCATTACGCAACAAAAATTTGGATTGACCAACGAATGAGTTTTGATGCTTCAAGAAAAATTGACGTTTTCTAACTGAAGAGCTTAGATTACTTGAACTCGAGAGTGTTAGTGTGACTCCACATCAACACTGGACAGTTTGCTTGTATCTTCTACAGATAATTAGTTTTAGTGAGCGATATGTGCTAAATAGTGCGTTGCTTTTTATAAAATGGTTCTCCCCAATGCAGATGGAAGATGCAATGCAAACTTGCGGAAACGAGGGCCAACCCACTTTCATTTCTGAGGTATGTTGAACTTTTGACTTGCACGTGAGGAGACAACATATGTTACGGAATATTGGCTTTTTTATGCCTGTACTGAAACAAATTGATGTTTTCAAAGAGTTGTTTCTGGGGATTCGCATCGCGGAATTAATGTGGTGTAGAGTAGAAATTCGTTGGTGATGATAGTTTATATATTCTGTGGTGCTATTTCCAAACTGCAGAGAAAATCGTTTTGGATCATTTGGGTCGGCCAGCCTGTCGTAAAGCGTTCATAGATGTTTTATTCTGATTTTTCATAAAAGATGAAGGAAAGATTTTGCTAGAAGATGATTTGCATCGAATGTGGCTTCTCCGACGCAATATACCGGGAATAAACTTTAGTTTTCAAAGCTAGGAACCGCTGATCAGTAATCACCACAACATTTGCTTCAGTGCAACACGGGAATATAAACAAGCCTTGTTTGTTGATCGTGAAACAAAGTCGACTAGACAACCGACTTTTCACCAAGAGTGCGATTGTGGTGTGAGCAGCTCGTTCTTTTGGTGTAAGTTTTGGTAATGTACCCAACGATCGTGCCATACTATAGCACACGTGAAAATCCAAAGTGTGGTGCACGTCGTGCTATTGGCTTGATTTCTTCGGATGCTAAATGAAGTAGGTTAAAACATTGAAGTTTGAACACCTGACGTTCAAGGTGCTTCCTCAAAAGCACATGTCAGACACTGGTTGAAAAAGCAATGCTTATTCCCCTTGCGCGACGTAGCCTCCGGAAGAATAACGATGGGATGTGCAAGCTTGTGTCAGTAGGATGTTCACTTAAACACAATAACTGCCATGAACCAGTCAGAGCAATACTAACAATTAGAGCACTTTTTCTAAATAGCAACGTATGTCATTCTAAATTTTTGAAATTTCTTGTGTTTGTTTCAAAAATATGTTCGACCTGCATCGTCGATGTTGCTGAGTCGGTTTTTCTTTGGAAGTGAATGCGGTCAAAACCTACCAGCGAAATATATTAGAGATAGATGGCGTGTAACCCTTGATGGGACGCTGTTATTTTTAAATAGGTAATTTTGTTCGTGTAAAGCATTTTCACGCCTTGTTGCAGGATCAGGACCAGTTGATTGAAAAGCAACATGAGTTGGAGAAGGAATTGCTTTCCACCCAAAGGTGATCGACGGTTCAGACAGTTGTTTGTTTTTCTGCACTATTGCATGCGGCCAACGCAGCACGATCAATGTCGAAGAACAACTAAGCAATTTACGCATAACTCGTCCTTTATGCGTTGTTAGTTGACATAACAATGCGCTCTCCCATCAGCACTGTTGTCTGAATTGGTCGGAACAAGTAAAACTTATCTTCAGTTTGGCATCGTATAGCCTCTTGTGGGAGATGGAGCTCTGCAGCCAAGTAAGTCAGAGATATCCGGAACCACATGACTGGCGATCTTCTGTGTCCAACGACCGCTGTCTGGAAAAAGGGACCCGGTCCAGGATACGGTGACGTCACAAACAGCATTTAGTCAACTCAACTCCAGTGCATAAAACAAATCCCACTCGACACTACATATGAAGACAACATCTACAACACTTGCGTGGCCAGTACCCATCTTCTTTATCTTTGCAACCTCGTCCACACTCTTGTGGCAGGAATAACACCGAATAGTTTTCACAAGCGCTGTCTGCAGAGTTCAGCTGCCATGTCACTCGGAGGAACAAGATCAGGAATAGTACAGTCTTTAAGCACACCGGCTGTAGCTTTCTTTTCAGATATCTGAAGACATGGATTCTTACACTAGCATGGCTGCTGCGTTCACCATCTCCCTGAGGCCCGTTTCCTCAGAAACTTAACTCAGACTGCTGTGGATCCAGCAACCCCCCCTTCTGTTCAACGTTGTAGTATCGCACGGCCGAAAATAATGGTAGAAACGACAGCTGCCTGTCCCACATTCGAGAAGCAAAATCCAGCACAGAGATATAACCAACGAAAAAGCACAGTTTGGTTGTTGTGATAACCTCGAGTGTAAACTCACTGGTTAAAGTTTTTGTGGATGCAAGTAATGATTTTCCTACCGGGAAAACTGACCTTCGCTGCGCATAATAACTGTTAGTGGACTCGATTAAATTTTATTCCTTTGTTGGCCAGTGTCAACACAGCTTGTAAAACATGCCTATTAGAAGCTTGTAAGTCATGTACTTGTTCAGAAGACAAATGTTTCTTATATTTGGGGAAATCTGAAGTTTGCCTCCTTTATTCAGGAAATTACTTGAAGCTTCAGCGAGGCAGGAATCTGCAATGGAAGCAAAGAATGGAGAATTATCGAAGATAAAAGCTGAAAACGTACGTTGCTCACCTTTCTGATCTCATTGCTTTAAGGATTGCTTCCTGACTTGAAAGCGGTCAATAAAACGCCCGCTTCTTTGTTCAGGAGAAAATACGAACAACGAATGAAGAACTTCGTAGAACAGCCGATGAACTAAAGGAAGAACTGAAGAGCTCTGAACAGTAACGTTTTTCGCATCTTTTTCTCTTGTGTTCAAGTACCGAGTTCTACAGATGCTCTGTTCTTTTGCGTAGGGCACACGTTTTGAGGGAAAAGGAAACGTCTTACATGTTGAAGAAGCAAAAAGAGGAAATGAAACTTCTTGTTCAAGAAAAAGAAAGAGTAAGATTGTTGAGGCGCGGTATTTCATATGTGGTTTCATAAGCTTTTTTGTGTTGTTTTCTTCCTAATTTTTTGTTTTTTCCTGTCATTTAGCTTCAAACCATGAAAAATACAATTGAGAGTGATATGTTATCACGGCTGAGTGATCAGGAATCGTCATCCAATCAGATGGTGGTGAAGCTGCAAGAGGAAAATCGACGGTTTTCTGCTGATATTGAAAGGTTATCTTCTTACGTTTAAGCTTCAGCGACGACAGCGCATCGTTGCAGCCGTTAACTCTGCTGTAATGTAGTCGCTTCAGTTCTCAGTTTGTAGCTCATTTGCTGCTAGTCATACTTACTCCACCACTACTTGTAGAACTGTGCTGCTGCATCTTCTTTTTCTATCGTTGTCAGGTTGCAAAGAGAAATGGTGTCTTTACGAGACAAAGCAACGCGACTGGACGACGCCGAGAACGAGTGCGAGCGAACGAGAAACCGTAACAACGAGCTGTTGGACACGGTCAAAAAGCTTGAAAACGCCATGGACAGACAGAAAGCTGCGTCGAGAGAAAAGCATCAAGGTCTCGAGTGCGAACTCGAAGAAACCAGGATGGCGATGCAGAAGCAGCGCAACGATGCTCTGGAAAGTTACGAGGATCTGAAGAAGATGATGGTCAGAAATGAAGAAGCGCTGAAGGAAGACCTTTCTCACGCCGAACGAGTTAACAAAGACCAGAAAGACGAATTTGAAAAATTCTCGAAAAGGTAGATACTTCTTTGTGGTGCAGTTTAGTGCATGCACGTTGAAGTACGCACGTTTTCATTGAAATTTTCTGCGCAATTCAGAAGAACCTTCTCATCTTTTTCCAACCGCAACTTCGTAAAAACTCGTAGGGGGTTGTTGGTTGGTGATATAGTTGTATCCAGATCCTATATCCAGGGTTTTTTAAGGTTTGACCTTGACACCGCTAAGACATTTTGAGAGACCGAAACTATTTTACCGAAATACCGATGTTGGCATAAAGCAAGGATTTAGTGGATTTTGGTGGTGGTCACAAAGCGAGCTCTGCTTTATTATTTTGAGAGACCGTTGCAAAAATTTGAGAGAGCATTTCGGTCTCTCAGAACGCCTTAAAAAACTCTGTCTCTGTAGATAGTTTCTGTGGAGCGAATGTGGAACCTTGCGCGCGCAAAGGAATCACCCAGCACTTGCGTATCAAAAGAAATTAAAGATGATCCCAGATGGAAATCAATTATTATCGTGAACTGTGCCTGCATTTTGAGCGACCGCCTTCTCAGATAAAACACTGCAATAGTTGATCTATATCTACTTTCCCAAAATTGTGGCATAATCTCACATCAGAACGATCCAACGTATGACAGGTTTGGTGTATCATTCAAAAAAACAAAGCTCCTTCAGTGTAAAATCTTTAGAGAACTGTGACAACCCGTTGAAGCAACGGTTTCTGACGAGTCATGAAAGGATACAGCTTTACAAAGCTGATCTACGCTTCACGAATATTATAGCTGCTCAGTTGTGTTTATGCTGTTCTCTTCTGAGGTTATCTGAAAACAAACGAGATATGTTTCGCAAAATTATGTACATTTTAACATTTCAGAAACATAGCAATATCGTGAACGTTGCCCATCCGCTGCTGCTATAGTTAATGGCTGGTTGTTCTTCGGAAGTTTAATTTTTGTAGCCACGTGTTAACTTTTTTGTCAACGTAGCTAGACACCATTCAATCTGACATTAACGTAATTACATTGTTAGCCTCCAGGAAAAACTGACGAAATCTGGCGAGAAAGTAAAACAGCTGGAAGAGAAGTCGAACGAACTGTCTTCTAAACTAGCACTGAAGACAAGCGAGGTCAGTGTTGAGAGTTACTTCAGTCACGATGCGTGGATTCTTCATATGATGGGTTAGTTTTCATTATAAATATTCATGGATTTAAAACATTTTTCGGTCCTTACTTCGATGTACGTGGTGGATAGATTGAGAAGATGACGCAACAGCACAACGAGCAGCGGTCGCAGCTTCTTCGCATCAACCAAAGCTTAGAAGACAGAGAAGCAGAACTGCGGAATGCCCAGAACAAGATACAGGACTTGATGAACGCCTTGGATGAGGGAAAAATTGAAAAAGAAAACTACGAACGTCAGGTCCGGCGATTTTTTAAATCTGCATTTAACTGCCATTACTTAACGGCAGCTGTATTTTTAAAATCAGCGCTTGAAGCGGCGTATTCAACCGTGACACGGCAGCGTCGTGCGAAGTATCCGCTACGCATGACAGAGCGATCGTTTAATGTGATGTCAAAATTGATGTCTCACTGGATGATGAGGTCGCAGTTCTTTCTGGATCATATGTGCTAAACATGCGCGTTGATTTGTCGTTGCAGCTGGCGTTGCTGAGCGGCAAATCCACCAGCGCTCTCGCGGAGAAGGAAAAGGAAGCAGGAGATCTGCGCATGCGCCTCAGTTCAACGGAGCACGAGGTGCAGAATGAAAGGAGGAAGAGCAAGCGAGCCGCAGAAGAGCTTTCACGATTGCAAATGAAGGTGCGCGCGTGTGTGGCTGAAACTACAAGTTCAGGTGAGCGCGACTTCGCTCACCAACTTCCACTAGTTTCGGTAACGTTCGTCGTTACTTAAAAAAAACAAATTTTGTTTGGCAACAACGCCAGGTATGTGACGTTTTGTTACTGTTTCGACGTAAGTTCGTTGTACAAGAAATTGCACAATACACGTTAATCGTCTATCTTGCAGATGCACGAGTTGGAACGACATCTTTCTGGAGAACAATCTAATCATAGAGCTGAGTTGGAAAAACTTCAAGAAACTCACAAGCACGAGCTTTTGAAACTGAGAGCTTCCTTCGCTATCACGACGCAAAGCCTCCAGACTAAAACAACGACTTTACAGAAATCATTGCGGTAGATTTGTAGTTTAGCTCAATGTTTGTAGTTCAGAGATCATTGAAAAGTTGAGCCGCGTGTAATCAATTGCTGATGTGATCCGTTTCGTATGGCGCTAAAAAGTTACGCCTTGTCAAGAAACTAGAAGTTCCCACGTGTCGTTACCTCATTTAATGAACACTTCGCTGCACGAATTTTTTTGACTCTTTCATGTTTTGCTCATTGCGTCATCTGAGGTAAGTTTTGCAATGGTGCAAGATCAAGATTTAAATCGCTTTTAGCAAATCTGATAAACGGAAGTGATTCGTGCGTCCTTAGTTGTGAAATCGTTGAATGCATTTCCGAGCAAACGCAATGTTTACTTTGAGCATGCAGCACCAACGCATGGGTGTTTTCCAGATTTATGATCTCTTCGCTTCAGCAGTTAGCTCATGACAATTCATTGCTGAAACGAGAAGTTGGAATGTTTCCGGATTTTCTGAAGCAGTCAATAAAGCAAGCTGGTAAAGCGGTGGGTGATGTTGTTGTTCTGACCATGCCCACTGTATAAACACCTTGCGGCTGTTGTTGCCGGGGTTACTGCGCTACAGTGGAATCCTTGCATTTCTTTTGTGTTCTTCGCTCGGCAAGTAGACGATAGATATCAATGACATTTCTTCGCTTTAGATTTCAGAAGCCGTTGCAGAGGTGAACGAAAACTGTAAGGATTTGGTCAGAAAGTACAAGAAAGAGATGAAGTTAAGAAAGAAATACCACAATGAACTGGTTGAGCTGCGAGGTAGAGTTGTAGCTTGTTGAGTGATTGATCATCTTTGTATTCTTTCTTTTCGCTTTTGCTGACATGACTTTCTCGCCTGACCCCGGACAGGTTGTAAGACTGCTTCATGTGAATAAATCCGATATTGCGTTTTTTTTGCAGCCAAGAGAATACTGATCCGATCTGTAGCGTGATTCATAATATTTTGCCTTCACCAACAGTATATTGTTTAGAACAGGTCTGCGCAACTCAGAAAGCTCGAAGGGCCAAATTATCAACATAAATTTGCCGCGGGCCGGAAATGGCTATTTCATTTCGATTTGGAGATTTCGTTGTAGTATGGAAGAAATTCTGGAACGACAGTTACTTATTCGAGGTCGAGCTTTTGCAACATTTTCTACAATTGAGAAAGCTCTCGCACGCTGTATGTTGTGCAGGCCTGGTCTAGAACAAACTGTGAGCTGCAGTGTTGATAAAACTTTCAGTCACAACAACAGAGGCATGAAGAATTGTGTTGCGTTTTCATAACTTTTTCACAAATTTACTGCGCTTCAACTATTATCTTTGCAAACCAAGCTACGCATCGCAAACTTCTTTTAATCGTCGTCACGTGACCTTGAGTTGTTGTCCGCGCACCCCACCCAGGCAACATCCGCGTGTTCGTCCGCGCGAGACCGCGCATTGCCGAAGATGGCCCGAGCTCGAAAATGGTCCTCACTTACGACGTAAACGATGACGGGCTGGTCAACGTCAGCAACGCTCAGCGAGGAAGAAGCCAAAGCTATGAAGTCGATCGCGTCTTCCAACCAGATTCAACCCAGGTTGAGGTGGGAACAGCTATAAAGCCCACAGCGCCACTGGTGCCTGTGGTAGCGTTCGTTTGTACGTTTTGTGACTGCGGGTCCATAGTAGTTTGTGATGGAACACACAAAGTTCCTAGATTTTGATAAACTGTTTGTATGGCTGGTTTCGTGAAAGTGCGGGATAAGTGCGGTTCTATTCCTCCAATAGTTTCATTACCGTCTCTCGTGTCGTTGTGATGATGGACTCAATGGACCATCGTTATTTCGCTGATGCGCAGAAAATCAATGTTTGTGCTTTTCAGGTGCTGCTAAAACAAGACACGATATGAGCAAAGTGTCGCAAATTTGCAAAGTTTTTAACGACATTAAGAAAGCTTTTTCTTTTCAAGGTATACAACGAAGTGCAGGCCCTTGTGACGTCATGCATGGACGGCTATCACGTTTGCATTTTCGCGTACGGCCAGACAGGCTCTGGCAAGACCTTTACCATGGAGGTATGAAACATGCTTTCATTCGCTTCACATGCGTTTCATTGATTGCTGTCACGTTACAATGTTACCAGTGTTGTTTTGCTCCGACTTGCTAATACGTTCACTTTCAAGATTCGTAGCCAGTACGTCGATTTATGACAGGCTGAAGCTAATGAGTAGTGTTTGTTGCCCATGGCCGATTTCTGTGTATGACATTGGGTGGTCAGTTTCAGAAATCCAATGTTGGGTTTATCCATAGTCTTGGCTGAGTTATGTTGCGCTGAAGCTAAAAGAACAGGTTTCACGGTTCGTTCCATGCATTTTCTGCTGACTCTTGTACCTGATTGATAACTTTTGTTTGTTTTGCCCCGAATTCGTGTCGAGTGCGATTTAAGCTTATTGTTGTTGTGTTGCTCAGGGAACCACGGAGAACCCGGGAATTAACCAGAGAGCTTTGCACGATCTCTTCGTGTTGATTGACGAGCGATCACAGGATTGGACGTACAGCATTTCAGTTTCACTGGTCGAGATTTACAACGAGACTCTACGGTAAGAACTGGCATCTGTCTAACACTTTTGAGCCAACTGCCATTGAAAAGATGCTCATAATTTCTTGCTATTTAAAAATTTGTTGGTGATGTTTTTGGATTTACTTGAAAATCGGATTCCATAGTTGCAAGTCTGTGATCGATGAAAATTTTGTTTCCATGGAAACGCTTCGATAAATAGACACGGTATTTCGATAAATAGACACGGTAGGGAGGCGCTGGGGCTCCGAGCTGGGCTATTTTTTTTCAAAGTAGTTCATGCTCTTCCAGTTTTGTGCTTAGCCCTGAAAAACTTGAAAATATGGTAGTGAACAAATGAATTTTGTTATGAAAATTTAACAAATAAAAATATTTCCTCAAAAACCTGAGTTACATCCAGGGTGCTAAACTGCCCCTGATGTTTGTATTGAAATAAGGGTTACTTCCAACTAACTTGGATGGCAATTGCCCTCCAGCCCCTGCACCTTTCTCCCCGGCCCCAGCCAACGCCATTTCCTTCCACCCCAGTCAAATGTACTTTGAACAAAGGATAGAGGTGACATTCGATGGCAGGCTAGCAAATATCACTGGTCCGCTAGTTCAAGGTTAAAATTCCCCTCTCCAGTCAAAATCTGATGAATACCGCAGACTGAAAACCAGCAGGGAAGTAACTTTAACGAAATATGCTGAATCCATATATGCATATAAAAAAAACAGAAAAATAGGAAGAGCAAATGATTGGAAAGCTGGTGAATAGCCAGAAAAGGCAAGACCCATATTGAGAATCAAAAACAAGACCCATTCGGTTTCTGAGTGCTTGATTCTGATGTTCACGATGTTTTGATATTTCTTACATTTTACCAAGCACAAAACCAGTTCTTTCTTTTTAAATTATTTTCAAGTAACTTCACAGGTGAAAGAAGCAAGGAATCAATCACAAATTTTTAATAGGAAATCGATTTCACGTAACACGTCAGGCCTACCATCTCCAAATAGATTTCCTATTAAAAATTTATGATTGATTCCCTGCTTCTTTCACCTGTGGAGTGAAGTTTCTTGAAAACAGATATAATATGCAAGTTGGAATCATCGAGAAAAGATGAAAGCACAGCCCAGTCGGCTGATACCTCTAAAGCCTATAGAAAGCCTAGAGCTTTTACTTGTTTTTAAATTATTGTAAGCAAATTGGAGGGATGGAAAGGGATGTAATTTCACGGTCGGCCCCGCGCGACACTTAGCGTCGCTACGCCACTGAGCACAATACATCGATTATCGAGACCATACTTGTTACTCAGTGCACACGCATTGAATGCCGTTTCTACTTCCACAGGAGTTGATTGGATACTAAGAACTTTATAGAGAGTTTGAAGATTGGCATGGCCGTTGAAAAAGCGTAAAACACATTAGTAGCGGTACTTTTCTTTATCCGGATATCGGATAGCAAAAGTACTGTCGGTTAATCGTTATCCAGATAAAACAACTCTAGTTTGAACAATCGCTAACATTTGTGTTCAGAGATTTGCTTTCATCGTCGATTCAACAAAAGCTTGATATAAAAATGGGATCGGACGGTTCGTTGTTCGTGCAAGGCCTGACTAGCAGGGAAGTGCGGGACCTCAAAGATGTCAACAAGGTAGAGATCGCAGATGCAGTTGATGCTGCGGTGCAGAGCATATGAGCATGAGTGCTTGTGTTCGGAGTTCCGTGTCGTTCTGTTGCTTTGTTGTTCTTTTTTTTAGAAAAGCTTACGGCTTGGAACAAATAGTAGGGTGGAAAAATTCGATCTAACGCTTTTTGGTAGTAACGGTTTTAGAAACAAGTTCCGTGCATAGCTAAGCATGTTTGGGTAACGTTTGCCGACGGATAAAAACAGTGATGTAGTGACCGACGGATAAAAATAGTAAAATAGTGACATTTGCCGACGGATCAAGAGCGTAAAGACGTTAGAACGAACTTTGTTATGTTTTCGGCAAAACGCTGCTTACCTTCATCCTTTGGTAATCACTGCGAAGAAACGTACTCCAGATTGCCGGTGCACAGTTGCCTTGCTTGACTTGTCCAGGTTTTCGAACTGGGTCGTTCGAACAGAGTGACCGCTTCGACGAATATGAACGAGCACAGTTCGAGATCCCACGCTGTGCTGGTTGTGAACGTGCGCGGGGCGAACAAGACGACCGGAGGCGAAACATTCGGTGGGTTGGGGAGGTTTCACTAAATATGCGTCGGCTCGTTCAGCCGCTGTCTGTGTGCTATAGCTTGTCGCGCCATGCGCTTTTTACGTTTCAAGAAAAGATGCAGTAGGACTTCCTTTATGTCCATCGTAGCTGTTCCATGTGAGACGTCACGCGTTAATCTGTGGTTTGGCGCAGGTAAGCTGAACCTGATTGACCTCGCCGGGTCGGAGAGGGTCTCTAAAAGCGGAGCGTCAGGCGACAGATTGAAGGAGGCCCAGAACATCAACAAGAGCCTGTCGTCGCTCGGTGATGTGATACACGCTTTGAGGAACAAGCAATCCCACGTGCCCTTCCGCAATTCAAAACTGACCTATCTTCTTCAGGATTCGCTGAGTAAGTCTTGCAAGCCGCGTATATATGATTAGGTAGGCGATAATGACGCAGTCGTTCATTAAATGAAATCATGGTGAGCTGAGCTTGTTCACAGCTTGTATGTACTGTACTTGGTTCTGTGTCTCAGCTCTTGTATTGGAAGATTAGTCACTAAACCACTACAACAGCTACAGTATGTCCAACCCAAATGGCTTACTGAGCCAAAAATTATGTCGCTATCTTAACCAGGGCCGCACAATGATTGACATATTAATGAGGGCCGCACATTGAATAGCTTACTTTGATCTTAGCAAACTAAATTTAACTAAAGCTAATGTACGGAAAGTGTTCGAATCTTAACTGCAACGGTAACAGATGTGATAAAGTGGCACTGAGGACCACCTGCAGCAAAAATGTCAAATTCAAGATTATCAAAACAAGGCTAAGTTGTCGTTTGCAGGATACTTTTACTGCAGCCAAAACCTAAACTGGACCGCACAAACCCTCGCCTGGGCCGCGGGTTGGACATAGCCGCACTACAAGTTGCTAAGCGGTCCGCCCTGCTCAAAAATGTGTGCACCGTTCGTTTTCAGGCAAGGACAGCAAAACACTGATGGTCGTTCAAGTGTCGCCAGTCGAGAAGAACGTCAGCGAAACCCTGTGTTCTCTCGCGTTCGCACAACGGGTGCGAGCAGTGGAGCTTGGACAAGCCGCGAAGAAAACCAGCAAGTAGAAACAGTTTTCTGTTTCTGCTGAACACTACGTAATTCCACCTGTTCTGCTTTTTCCACCGTATTATTTTTTTAATCATGGGCGTCATGCCCAGTTTTATTGTTTGCACTTACTGCAACACAAGTGCTCGCTTTCGTAGTCGCTTTTGCAATTTTCTCATCAATCATGTCTCAATGGTGCCGTATTTGGTATTCTTACATTCCTCTGTGCATGCATTTCGTAGTATCGCTGTAGTAGTGCAGTATGTTCGGTGCATATCTTAGCGCTTCTGTATTTGGTGAGCAGTTGCCAAGCAGTGCTTCTTGCCTTTGTCATAGTCATGTTTCGGCGATAAATTTTGCAGCGGTAACCAAACAGAATGCATGTACTTTGTAGCAATCACTGACTGTGTTGGCCATCTTGTTACACACACCGTATTTTACACAAGCGTTGCGTAATCACGCAGTATGTAAATCGTACAGTAGTCCGTCTCAAAACACGTTATGCTTTTTTGCGTTCCTCTGTGAAAACCTGCCTTCCGCGTGGACTTTGCACAAATCCGGTATGCTCTCTTCAGTTCATATAAATTTATTAGCAAGAAATTCTGCGCGTGCTCGTTTAGATTTGTCAGCACCGCTCGCACAAGAAATGATAGAAGTCAAGCCATTGCACGAAATGAAGGATTGCACTTGAACTAAATCTGAGGTTTTTGCCGCTGGTTTCACTGCTTCGATAAACCCGCCATCACCGCTCCAGCTATTGTCAGGGCGTAGGCGAATGCCATTAGCACGAAGTTGCGAGCACCCTGAAAGTGATAAATAAAGGGCGAGTGAAGCAATCGCAGACAATATCTTGCTCTTGTTGATGAGTCCTGGAGTGAGAGAACCTGTTCTTAAAAAATTTGAATCCCACCACTGGGTCTGGGCACGTGAAGTCCAAAAATATTCATCACTAGGGCAACCTAAACTTAAAATTTTGATTTCTTAAAATTTACAGGATTTGATTTTATTTTGACCTATCAATTTATTGCGCTTGTAACTGATATGAGGAAAAAAGCATATATTAGAAATCAAAACGATAGGTTAAAAATGTTTATTCTTTTGAGGTGAAACAAAAATAAAAAGTGTGACAGACAGAGCCGGATTAAAGGGCAGGGGGGCCCGGGGCAATTTTTGTTGGATGGCCTCTATGACGTAATTCACGACGTCATCGTTTGTAAAAGTTGTGTTTCCGCTGATTCCCAAGGTTCCCGTTTGTTTTTTCCGGTAATCGAGAACAGGGCCGATGTTCTCGAAGCTGATGCAACCGATGCGGTTGCATTGGGCCCCGC
>Ga0210059_1002335_pt1 | contig 29632 bp, 13 predicted proteins | sample Ectturendosymbi2_FD_188042 | JGI IMG/M metagenome (GOLD analysis project Ga0210059, IMG submission 188042) | Ecteinascidia turbinata endosymbiont from Florida, USA - Sample 2 (SPAdes) (version 2) | ecosystem: Host-associated > Tunicates > Ascidians > Unclassified | place: Key West, Florida...
GTAAAGGCCCGCAACTTAAGTAGAGCGTACGAAGCACATGCAAGTTTTTTACACACATGATCTAATTGCTGTTGCCACTTCAATTGGTTATCAATAAGGACTCCAAGGTATTTAACTTGGCTCACTTCTTCAGCTGCTCCAGCGACAACATTAATCTTAATTTTTTAAAGTTCGTGACTCCTGGTTAGAACCATAAATTTTGTTTTACTGCAATTTAAGGGAAGCTTATTGGATATCAACCAGTCTTCGACATGTTTTATTTCGCCATTTATAACAGCTTGTACTGCACTCATGCAGTTAGATTAAAAAAAAGGCAAGTGTCATCTGCAAATAATACAGTTTGGAAGGCAGAGGCTTGAGGTAGATCATTTATATAGAGTAAGAATAGCAGAGAACCAAGAATCGATCCTTGCGGGACACCACATGTTATATTAATGCGTAATGACTCTGTTTCTCCAAATTTGGTAAATTGACACCTATTTGAAAGATAGCTATGGAAAAAGTCATTAGTCACGCCACGGACTCCATACTTTTGCAATTTGCACAGTAAGATCTCATGATTAAAAGTGTCGAAAGCTTTGCTTAAATCGAGGAAAACTGCAACTACATGCTCTTCATTATCTAACGCCTGAACGAATTTTTCATGTAAATAATTAATTGCATGCTGAGTGGGATGAACTGGTTGAAAACCTAGCTGAAAGTTTGAAAGGATGTTATTTTTTCCTATATTTCCCCTTGTATCTATATGTTTGAATGGATTTCAAGACCGTAACGTGTCATACACAACCATTATGTCATTGTATTTCATGTGGAGAACAGTTCAATTAAAACACTCTCTGTGGCGAATCTATCGTTGAGTGCCGTTAGTGAAAAACTAAAATTACTACAGTTCTTTGCGTGAATGCATGAGCATTACAAACACCAGACTAGTTTGTAAAAAATGCTCCAACCTAAGCAACAATTTATTATTCCATGACAAACTTTCAACTAAATTCAGCGTCCATCAAATTGGGTTAAAGTCCAAACTGGCGTTGAAACATACGCATTTCGAGAATTTCCTTTTCAGTGAATTTTTTAAAATCTGGTTTTATTTTGAGCATTAGTTTTTGTGCAAAGATAGACAAGTTCAAGACTCATGTTGGTTCAAGAAAAGAAAAATGTTTGTGAAACTGGTAAGTTATTTACATTCCGATCCTAAGATTCTGTTTTTATAATGTTTTGTGGCAGCAGTCGCCAAAGTGATCCAAGTTTTGCTCATTTGTTTTCTTTTTCGTAAGTGCTTGCAAAGCTTGCAAAGCAAATGTGAAAACTACTCTGGAATGTAAATCCTTCGGATCTGCATGAGGCGTTGACCTTCTTAGTCATCTCTTGTCGCAGATTGTTTTTTCGCACTTGTTCCTCTTCCTGAATACTAATTGGGAAATCTGACCAACCCAATTATTTTTCACGGTCACTGTGGAATGCGTTGAGGAAAAGAACTTCAATCTTCGAAACAGCTTTGTTTTTCATTGAGAAATGTTTTGCTCAAGCATGTGCTGTTGTTTTGTATTTTCCAAGCTTGTCAAAAGCATAACGTTGGCTGAAGCGCGGACAACGTTGCGCTGCGAGAATGAGCACCTGATACCCGACACGAGAACAAATTGAGCAATTGCAGTTTGCTTGTACTTGATGTGAGTTCCTGAAACACGGAAATATCAAATAAAGTTTACTTCAACGAGGCTTGCCATCAACACAAACCATCACAGTGAGTGTTTGATGTTTGTGACATTGAAAGCATTTTCTCACTGTTGAACACGGACGGTTAGCTCAGTTGGTTAGAGCGTTGTGCTAATAACGCATGGTATGCATGCCCCTGCATGGTATGCATGCCCCTGCATGGTATGCATGCCTGTGGGGGCAGAATAACGCATTTTTCCACCCCAGATAAAAAGTCAGCCAGGGTCAGCAGCAACGTCCAAAAAGAAAAACTTGAAACCAATTGATTTTTTCTAGTAAGACGTGTTTTCAACAACCGTAAAAATCCAATTGTAGAGCGATGATAATTTTTTTTTATAAGTACGCAAAAACGTATTATGCAGGGTGTTTCAAAATTTTTGTTGTAATTATGAAATGTGTTTGATATACCATTTTTTCAAAAAACCTCGGGTTTTAACAGCATATGCTAAAAACAACACAAATTTTATATTTTATGTTTCATGCATTTGTCTTTTCAGGTACAGAAATTGAATTCAAGCCAATAAAAATGGCGTTTAGTGTGTTGGAGTATGATAGAAAACAGTCCAACAAGACTGTACAGCACGCATTTGCTTTAAAAGCTACATAACAGATTTGGAAATGGCACAAATAGTTCAAAGAGAAATGTTGCTCGTACAGGACCAAAGAATCTGCTGAACAACCACTAGTATCGGAAGAAATAGTCGAGACAGTTCAGGAAGCAAAATGAATTACTTAACCAAATATTTATGAATAAATTTTGTTCACCCAAAGAGGAAGCCACTTTAACTTCATTCGCCTAGAATTTGAAGTTACTCGGATGTATACCCCTCAAATGATAGCAAATGTATAGAACACCTCGTGTGTTGATTTACTGCACAGCACACATTATTTTAAACTATAGTCCAAGCTTCGCGGTTGTTACGAACGTGCGCCGATGCACCTTGTTTCCTTCGTAGACCTGCGTGTGACTGACTGATAACCGCGTATTTTTGTGTGCGGATAGGAGTAGTTTCAGAGCTTTGTTTTAGTTTTGAGCGAAAACTGAAATTTAAGCGCCTGCTATCTAGTGACGCCACTTCGGTCTGATAGAGTTGGACATGTCACATTTTTGGTAATCGTTTCCACCGCACTTAGGTTGCGTTTCATGTGCTGCTTTGCGTAGAATGTTACGTTGTGCTGTGCTTTTTCAGCGACTGTGTTACTCCATGTTATTTTGGGACAGTGTTGTCAATATGCTTGCTTTGTTTGTTTTAATTGTTGGAGAAGATTTTCCTCACTGCGCATTGGCAGCTCAGCGCTAGAAAGTCAGGCCGGTCTGTTTATGTACTGATCTTATAACTTAATTACTGATCTGTAGTCTAATATGAGCGCGCGTTCGTATCGTTAAAATTAACCAATCAAGCATTCCCAGACCCAAACACCCCATTAAGGCCATTTGGCACCGTCTACCATGGTTATGTAAATTCATGTGATTGAGGTCACCGCCAGTAACCTGCTGTGCTGCCGTGATTATGTTCTTCCGCTAAATGTACTGCTCTTGATAAAGTCAAGTGGAACAAGTTTGTTTCGAAAATGCTTCAATAAATTGCGATAAAGTACGAACTAGGCCCACATATCCTTTTTCAAGCTTTTACTTCTCGTTTTTAAAAAGCAGGATGTTTGAAAATGACGGCTAAGCAAAACATCGGATGAGGCTCGTAAAACTTTGTACCTCGCGACGTTGTTTCCGCAGATAAAATTGATTTTTGCAACGATGGCGGTGGAATTCGACTATTCAATGAAAGACTTTTCCCTCTCAGCTCTGACCAAGCCAGCTAAACCTTAAAATATATGATTTAGTTTGAACAGTTCGGTTTGTGGTGAATCTGTATCGTATTTAAGGTGTGCCTCAATGTACGGTAACTTATACGTTTGCCAGAATAATCTGTGCATTGCGCAGCAGTTCGCCTTCTCTCCGTGATTATTTTAGCATTGCGAAGGTTAATCACCGCTATTTGTCTGATGTTATCATTATTGCGAGAACTTCATGCTGAGCAATCCGTACTTTAAACACTGTAACCTGCCGAACAAGCAACAATCTCAGCTGCGATGCGTTAAGCAATCTGCCCCGAACGGCTTTTGCTATATGTACCCACAGGCACAAATAACACGCTCAGAGGGAGGTATACATGCGGTTCGCTTGTGAGTTTGCTTAATTTCGCAAGGGCTTTTTTGCTTTTGCATATAGAAACTGAGTTGCAATTTTCCGAATCTCGCTTCTGTGTTAATATGCTAATTGTTGAGGAAATACGAGATGTATTTCAACCCGATGAGGCAAGGAAGCAATTTTATGATTAAGAAGAAGGTGGGAGATACCATTTCCGTAGAATAGCTGACAAGCAATGGCAAATCAATATACATTTCAGCCTTTAAACAAATGCGATCTCAACGCCGTTTATGATAAATTTTTTCTGATGGAATTTGTATGGAGGTCTGGCGCACCTCAGCAAAGTTGTCCCAGTGTGAAGCATCTGCTGCAACAATAAAGTGATTGCATTAGCGCAGTGATTCTCAAATTTTCTGTCGCTGCAGACCGGTTTCACTGCACCCAAAACCGCTGCGGATCCCTTCATTTTGTCAACGTTTTTTGAATATTGAGAAATTAGATTTGGTCGCTTCCTAGCGCGAGTACCTCAAACGCACCAGCAAGAAGCAAATTTCAGGCTTCAGCCAGCTGCCAATTGCCGCCACCAAAATAAAAAAAAAGATCAGTCGACTTGTAACATGACAATGTCAGACGATCGTTGTGTTGCGATGCTGAATCATGGCTCAGCTGGACGGAAAAAACTAGCGGATTTTCTTGATTGTATTCTGGTTTGCGGTCCCCTTAAAACAAATTCATGCACCCCTAGGGGGGTCACGGATCTCAGGTTAAGAACTACATTAGCGGTTTTGCTGTACAACAGCATGACTATTAAATACGACACGGATTAACCACAAGCTGAGTTGTCCAAACAATGCCACCGATGCGTCAGTGCAACAAGTTAGTCTATCACATGACATCAGCTTCCAGTGTAAACCGCCGAAACAACTGCCATCGCTCAGCCTGTAAAACAGGAAGTTTTCACGGCCACACGTAGCGTCAGAAATAACCATAAAAGTTCATGTGAAGTTTCTGCACTGCAACGTTTTGCTATGCTGGTGTAGAATGATGAAACAATTGCTTCGGTGACAATTGTGGTGCAATATTGCTTATCTGGAGACAGTTGGAAAACAAACCAAAATTTCGCGGCAAATCAAGTCTCTAAATTTAAGGATATTTTAACATTTTTGACTTGCTTTTGTCGCAGCGTACCTTTATCGCGAAAACTGTTACAACCTCGGCTAATGTATCAACAGCGTTTCGTGTTGATTGGGCTTTTCCTGAAGTTAAGGAAAATTTTGTTGTGCATGTAGATTTAACAAACTTATGTATCCCATAAACATCCCTTGCATATTGCAGTTTATTCAATATTTTTTGAGAAGCGGGTAATTGCATAAGCTCAACAATGAAGTCGAAGCAAGTCGTGTGTTGTGAAATTTAAGTTCGTCGGCATGCTTTCAACTGAATTAAAATAAGATTAGCCCGCATTGTAAAGCGAGGTGTTTTTTAACATCTATTTGCAAAGAAAGTGTAGCCCGTGTGAAGATTGTTATATGGCTTGAAACGCGGTTTGCTGAAGAAGAAGCTCACTTCTGCAGACATGTTTTATTCTATACTTTCCACAAATGCTAGCTTGCGGTCCTAAGCTGCGTGAATGAAGATGCTCCACGGTCGTCAAGGATTTTGAATAGGTAGCGTAATAATAACTTACATAAAAATTTTATAAAATATTCTGCACAGAATATTATGACGAGGTTTTCACCGAGACCTCTGCCATGCAGCTGTGAACCCACTGTCCAGGGGCGGATTAAGGTTGTGTGGGGCCCCTGGCTAAAACTTAGAAAGGGGCCCTTTCTATATATATAAAGCTATCTTTAATAGGGAAAATGAATGAACGAGCTGAAGTATTTGTATTATTGAAAAAAAAGCTTGAGCATAAAAACGAATCGATAGCTAATATGGACGTCACAAACTGATTGATTTCAAGTCTCCATTTCTTGCTAGAGACTTGAAACCATATCAAGAAATGTTCACGAAACACCGGTGGAATGTTTTGAATATACAATGGCACACTGTCGACCAGAGCCGGATTAAAGGGTAAGGGGGCCCGGGGCAATTTTTACTGGAGGGCCCCTATGATGTAATTCATGACGTCATCGTTTGTAAAACTTATGTTTTCGCTGATTCGTAAGTTTCCCGTTTGAATTTTCCGGTAGTCGAGAATGTGCTTACTCAAATGCGCATACAGTAAGCTGCGAGAAGAGAATTTATGATATAAATACTAGAGTGTATTTTTACTAAGAAAAAATACTTCGCAGGCTAGAGAGTGACTCGGCAAGAAACAACATTCACTCGAACAATAAGCAGAAACCAGAGATTACAAACAAAAACACCGGAAAAATAACACGTCAGTCTGGATAGCCAGGCTGAGTGTGAAAGTTGTTTCTGAGGAGCTAATGTCTTGATTTTCACCTACATTTTCAGGTGCTCTGGATAACTCCACTGATTTAACGTTGCCGCTTCAAAGTTTTGCTAAAAAAAGCGATTCAGTCGCTGCGTCTTAGCTAACACTGCCAGATCCTTGCGCTTTTTCTTCTTAGAAGCTTTGCGCTTTCCATAGCTCCTGATGGCATTACCAGTTTTTTTTAAGGAAAATGTTAGGTACCCGGTATGGGCCTGTAGGGAACCGATTTTCTCTGATTCTAGGAACCCGATGATAATTTTCGCTGATTCTAGGGACCCGATCTTCAATTCTAGGGATCCGAATCGGGTCCCCAAAACACCTTAAAAAAAAACCCTGGCATTACAGATTTCGGCATCGCTCAAGCAAAACACTGCAATCTCGTTTTCTGCTCTTTCGTTCTACGAATCGACTGATTAAAACCTTTTCTGACGGACCATGCAGTAACATGTGTAAATGGCTTGAATAACTTTATATGTTTATGATGTAACACAACGACAGTAATCATCAGAAGAAAAGTGCGTTTCCACCATACGTTACCCTTTATGACGAAACAAAGGTGCAGTTCGGCTGCGGTTACCTCGAGACTTCACCAGAATTCGGGATCATTGATACCAGTGTTGTGTGTTGCCACTTCTGATATTTTAACATAACATCAGATGTGATGTTCTCAGATAAATTTCTGATGTTTAGGCGACAAATCTGATGTTGACTGGGTTGGTATTTATGTTTTCCACATTTTCTCTCATTTTAGGACGAAAATAAGTTTCAATGATTTTTAAGTTCCTTTCATCAATCTCTCTCCCCAATGTGTGTTTGGTTATCGTTTCAATCTAAAGAAGCTCTCTTCGCTGCGTTGAGACTAACATTTTACGTAAATTATAAACGACTTCTCCATTTAAAGACGATATTTCGCTCTGCTTCGGAATCAACGAGGATAATCGATTTGTTAAGTTTGTTAATAGAAGCATTAAGCTTATATGAAATTGTAGCATAAAATTTTGATGTTACCTGATGTTGAAATAGGCAACAATCTGATGTTAACGAGACTGACCCAAGTGGCAACATTGATTGATTCTAAACAGCAGTCAGCAACCACTATAGCTTTAGCACGCAAATACTGTATTAACGTTTTCGTGACATTTGTGGAATAGGTGTAATGCACGAGTAGAGAGTCATACCCATGCCAAAAAAACGATTATTAGGAAAAAGTTACCAGCGAAATCAAATCTATTTGCATTGAACAAAACCGAAATACTTATAGGCTATTCAATAGCGATTACTAAAACTGGCAGACAGTCAAACTTGTAGAGAAATCAGTTGCTACTGGGGACCCCTGATGTGATACTTAAACCAACATGAGCATATAATGGTAGAGTTGTATTCTTGTATCACTTCTGAATCACAATAATTTTTCAAGCGAGTGTTTTATTTGAAGCAAATAAATTCCATCACGGGGGGCCCCCTTGCATCGGGGGCCCGGGGCAATTGCCCCCGTTGTCCCCCCCTTAATCCGGCACTGCCGTCGACGACCACCCCTCTATCACGACCACTTTAACGCGATCTTCCCTATGCTAATGTATTACCTTTTGTTCAGGGGCGGATCCAGCCATTGCGTTTCGGGAATTTCAGTAATATTTGGCAGTCAAGTCTCATTACGGGTTCACAACTGTATGAGAGATGAAGAATACTTCACAACATTGCTGTGACAAAACAATGAACGACAGAATGGGCTTATATCGCGAATGTTGTTTTCCGAATTGTAAAAAATTATGGTGAATAAAGTTACTTTCGTAGGTTTTAAGGGGACGATCCCCCAATCGCGACCCCTCGGCTTCCGCCCTACTTTGTTTCACTAACGCGACCATCCCGGTATCTATACCGCGGCCACAGTGCAGCTGTTACAAATCTGCTAACCGCACACCGCGTAACGCGACCGCCATATTCTATCGGTATCCTTGCGCTGGAAAACTGGTAAACTGTCAGCAGCAATTTGCTCAGCTGCATCACGTTGTCCCGAAGCATCGTGGATACAGGGATTTAGGCGTGAGTGCAAGCACAGCAAGTGCCAATGTGACGTAACAAACTTATATTGTAAACTCTTCTGAAATTTGTACTGCCGCCATCGACTTTTTCCGTTGTGTGATTTTATAGTACAGTAACGATAGGCTATAGCAGCACGTAAGACAAAGCTAAATTATTTTCAATCAAGGAAAGACTTGTAGAAATGAAGTGATCGCGATAATGCATGAGACCTTTAGGAATGCAAGTGTGACGCGACCACCCCAGCCCCGCCTAACACGACCAATTGAGTGCCGGCCAGTGGGTGGTCGTGCCAACGGAGTTCCATTGTATGTATATATCAAAATGACATTTTTGACGTAGATAAAATTGTATTTAAAAATTATTTTCAGAAAAATCAGCTTTCCATACCAGATTCCTGACCAGAATAACACTAACCTAACCAAAATTTAACCTTACCTACCATAATAGCCCAGTTTGATATGTCATAAATTGATATGGTAAAAATGATAATTCTCCTCATCACAATTCAGTATTTTATGTTTCTGTTCACAATCACGGACAAATCAGTAAGATTACGAGTATTAGTAAGAACAAGAACATGCACTCACTTACCAATAACTGTTGTGAAACTCACTTTCATTTATTACGTATGGTTTTACGTCCATTCGTAAGACATAACACTACTGAATTGTTTTATTTTTCTACTGCACTTAGAATATAAAATGGCACTCAACAAAATTCTTAAATAAAAGCACATCTTACAACTTACTAAAGTCGTAGATCGAATGTGTCACTGAGTTTAGCGTGAGCAAGGTCAGAGTTGCTTGAACGAAATGTAAACAGAACTAAGACGTGCTTGATACGTGTTAATTCTTGTTGTTAGTTAACGTTTTGAGTAACCCGATATCTGCCGACTTTTCTTTTTATTATTGCGTTTATTCTGTTTTCAGTCATTAATTAAGAATTGTACCAAATAATGGCGATGCACGTAAAAGCAGTATGTGTCAAAATGTCCAAACTTGCATGTTGGAAGTGAATAGTAACATAATTGGTATTAAACTACCAGTTGACATGGTGTATTGTGCAAGGTCTTCACCCCACACGCAACGCGCCAGACTTCAAACATGCATGGCAGTAACAAAGAACACACAAATACATGAAAGTACACGAGGATATATACCTGACGTATATACCAACTCCGGCAGTCCTGCCTTATAACACCATGATCCATGATCCTAAGCTAAAATCTACTTTCACCATTGTTGAGGGACTTGACACCATTAAGTTCACAACTTCTTTCGGAGCTGTCTGCAGGACCGTTGTTCAAATGACGTGGATACCGCATGCGCATCGGAAGCCAAAATAAGACAAGCGGATGAAATACCTTTATATTTTAGACCTTGGTGTACTAACTTGTTAGTGAGTGTCGGTCAGACCACACCCCCAAGAATTATCTACTCTTATGTCAACGAAGCAATTTCAATGAGTGAGCACAGAGCGCCTAATTATTAGTTGCAATTGGCGATGGCATCATTTACAGCGCATGGTGTATTGTATATTACACTTTTTACCAACTTAGTGATAGGGACCCCCTAAATGTTGGGGGCCCTTGGCTGTAGCCCAGTCAGCACCCCCTTAATCCGCCACTGCCACTGTCCCACTGCAAGATATCCATGCAACTGCCTTTGCGTGAATCAACAGGTTTAGTTAACGGATAAAACTCAATAGCATAGCAGATAGCAAATCTCCCTGATTAAATTGATGACGCGTGACGAGAAACCATGGCGACGCAGTAAAAACAGCTGATTTAAAAAGCTGGAAATAAGTGGAACAAACTGATCCCAAAAAATCCAAAAATACTGACTTTTTTGAGACTTTGCTTGCAATATGAAATCAAAAAGAGATGTTATACAACATTTCGTTGTCATCATTTCATTGGAAAAACGAGATCCAATAGTCTAAACTCATTAATTTCAGATCTAGGTTTTTATAAATATGAAAAGACTCACGCTATGGTTTGACATATTCTGCAAAGATCAAAAACATAAATGCGATAGAAATTACTTACTGTAATTGAAAAACATCAGTTTCACTAGGGGCTATTTCCAGTGGTGTATTTAAAGGGAGGCGAGCGAGGCGCTTGCCTCGGGCCCTCACTTTTTAGGGCGCCCCTTCGAAGTGTTTCGCGCATAAATTTTCCTCGGTGTTGGTGAAAACTTATTATACACTCATATACTCCGAAGCTGATCATAAGTAAGTAGGCTACTCGGCTTTCAAAGGAGCCCCAACAGCCATTGTAATGTGCAGGTACTTTGCTTTAAAAAGCGCTCCCAACTGCACGTACCTTGCTTTCAAAGAAGCATCCAACAACCACTGCAATTGCGTAAGTACCCTACTTTTGAAGTGCCAAACAGTAACTGCTATGTGTAAGTACTCTGCTTTCAAAAGAGCCCCCAACAGCAACTGCAGTGTGTAAGTACTCTGCTTTCAAAGTTGTCCCAGAAGCAGCTGTAATGTGTAAGTGCCGTGCTTTCAAAGTGCCTCCCTGTAGCAACAATGTGTAAGTATCCTGCTTTCAAAGGGGCCCCAATAGCAACTGCAAGGTGTAAGTCCTCTACTTTCAAAGTGGCCCTCAACATCAATTATGATGTGTAAGTCCTCTGCTTTCAAACGTCCCCCCAACAACAACTGCAATGTGTAGGGAAGTACTCTACCTTCACAGGGGCCTACAGCCTCCACTGCAATAGGTCTGCGTAAGTACTCTACTTTCAAAAGGTCCCTACCAGCATCTCTATAGTGTAAATAAGGAAAAGCTTCAAAGCAACTTCAATACTTTAAAAGAAAATGTGGGTTAAAAGTTGTTCCAAAAGGTTATGAAAAGACTATTAAGCAAGATCAAAATGTATACCAAATGAAAATTTGTGCTGACTATCAGAGAATGAAGCTCAGCATCATCATACAGTGTAGCAATGTTTAAAAATGGTATATGATTAATAATATTATTTGCTGTTTTTGTCCTTTTTTAAACAACTAGTGTCAATGCAATATGAGGACAGCTTTGACTCACCTAGCCTCAAAGCTTTTCAAAACAAAGTCTCAGGTTGCATGCTTTTGTATGTATACCATGTTCTTGAATGTAGTTAAATGGATGAGATTTAAAACAAATTTAGTGTTTTGAATCTGCTTGGTTGTTGCCTGTGGTTTCATGGAGCCCTTAAGTACATGACTGCTAACAATTTCAGGAAACCAAGCATTTTTAGGGGAATGTGTTATAAAATTTCTAGTATATTGATCTGAATGAAGAGAAATGGGACGCAAAACTAAAGAAGCGGGGGACGATGCCAACTTGCTATCGCTGTTTTTAAAGTTGCGTATCATGTATACCCTTGTGAATTTTCTGTTAAGTTAGTCAATCATACCGTATTCTCAGGAACGTATCCTTGGGTGGCCCGCATATCCTCTTCCTGGACATGTTCAAAAGGTTTTATCACGGTTGGCTGAGTATGATGATGTCATCAGAGGACCTCCCTTTTCTGCTTTGTCTCGGGCTCCCCAACCCTAAGTCCACCACTGTCTATTTCAATAAGAGGAGTGATGCCTACCTATAGCAGCCAAAATATATACTCTGATAGGATCGATAGTGTCTGAGTCTTGCCTGTGAAAGGATTCCTTTCGATAGAAAGTTTTGCTTACCAATGTTTGAGGCGACTTTTCTAGAAACAACAAGTTTGGCAACCTTGCTCATAATCATCGATTTTTGTAACACTCTTTTTCGATGACTTTTGTTATGGAAACATCACACCTTATTCATGATTTTATGGTCAAATCTTGTCAAATAGACGCCATTATAAGATAAAATATGGTTTAATCAAATACAAAGCAGTAAAAACACAAGAGCATAAAACTTTCTTTACTGCTATAAAGCTGGAGATTGCTTAGTTGCAAACAAGCAATTGAAACGTTTTTAAAGGTTTAATGAAAATAAATGCTATGTGGACTATAATATAGGTCTTAACTTGTTTACACGAAAATCTTATAGATTTTCTCCGATAGCCTGTATGTGGCATTTCTTAACTTGCTACAAGAATGCAAAAGCACATTTGAAGACTCAATGCCTTGCTCATTTATGTGCATGTTTCATACAGACATCAGCGGTAATATTGAGCCTTTGTTACTGTAAATACATTTTGTTTCCATCATCAACATTACTATCATTTGCTATGTGCGATTTGGAGGGCGTCAACAATTAATTTGGTGTCTAGGTTTGCTCTTCTGTCTATACAACGCCCTTTCATTTTTCCGATTTTTGATTATGGTAGCGTTGTTTATGACAATCGCTCTCAAACTGATGTTTTGGGTTTGGGTACTGCCCAGATAACTGCAGCAAAAATAATTACAGGGTATCTGTGCACGAAGACTACAGCCAATGACGCTGTTTTGAAAGACGTTTCTTTTGTTAGGCTTAGTAGTAGAAGAAATATGCAAATTCTAATTTACTACGATGTTTGGTATGGCGTCACCTACCTTACAACCTCGCACCTTGACTATGTTGAAAGATTTGTTACCGTACTTGCTTCGTGACAGTTTAAATGTCCAGATTCCGCTGGCTAAAAAGAACTTGCATTTTAAGTCATATTTCCGAAAAGCTGTTAGTTTATGGAACGCAACGCCTGTAGTTGTCAAACCTTCCGCTAGTTTTTCATCCTTTAAAACTACATCTTGAAACTTTTTTCTGTGGCTCAAAACAAAACTGTTGGCATCTTCATTGCAGTAATCCATGTAGTGCATCATTACGCTGTAGACTGCATTTAGGTCACAGGGCCCTAAACCCAAATAAGCGCACTTATCTAGACCAGGAGCCTAGAGGGTCCAAGTTAGCTGGAAAGGTAACCAATTTCTAATGGCATCATGTCGTGTGGCATAGCTTCCTGTAAAAGGAAGTGATGGTCTACCCTGTCACACCAGGTGGATGTGGTCGTGTGGGGTTCTTAACGGTGCCCCAAAAATTAAGTTAGATCAACTGGAAAGGTAAACACTTGAAATTTGTTGCAGGATGTCCAGCATAATTCCAGGAATAATAAATGATCAATGCCAGACATTTTAAGTGGTGGGACACCTCCGCTAGACCCCCAAAATGACCGCTCCAAAATTGAGCAAGATCAGCTAGAAAGGTAACAGGAAGCCACTTGAAACCTGTTGCAAAATGTCCAACATAACTCAAGGAACCAGGGTTGCCAGATGCTTGAGAGAGTTTATGTCACCGAATATGTCACCACGTCGAGGTTTTGGGATCTTAAAACCCCCAAATTAAGTTTTAACCTCTTAAAATATAAATGGAAGCACTAGAACATAGTTGCTTTTTCCACCAGTCATTCAAGTTATTTTTTTCTATTTCTGAAATTGCGTTACAGCGATATCGTCATGGTTTGCCGAAGAAATAGAGGGGAAAGGGAGATTCCCACACTTTCTTCTTTGACTCGGAATTATATTGCATGATAATTTTTATTCGGCTGTGATGTAAATAAACGTGTTTGAACGCAAAACCTCAGCATTATTTGTTTGGAGTGTTTAACGCCAAGTTTTTACATGCCTACAGTAGTTGTGGGAGTATAAAACTGCGACTTGTGCTTTATTACTGTAATCAGTGCAGGGATTGTTTTGCCCAAGTTTACCATGGGTTGCCCAGATAGTCTTCTCGTATTTTGTATTGCACAAAAGTAAGATAATAATGCTCATGACTAAAGTTTTAACATTGCGCAGCTTGCTGTTCAGATAGCAAGGTGGAGTTAGTGGTGCAACACGGTTGGTTGAGTTTGTTTAGCAATAAATCCAAAGGTAATGCCGGCAGAATATTCCATTTGTTAGTGAATTACAGATGCCATGCTCCGTCCATGTACACCTCATTCTATATTTGTTCATATTTATGGCTTATACGTGCGATACAAAATTTATGGTAGGTTAGTAATTCAAACATCTGCCTTGCAGAAGAAGGTTAAACTGGGGACTAGTTAATAGCAGAAAGTCTTAAGCATGGGTATTTCGACTAATAACACGCCCTGTCTGCAAGATTTTAAGCAAATTTTACTCCAATTGATACTAGGCTAAAGTTTTCTAAGTATGCGCTGATGAAAGAACGCGGTGAATAGTTTGACCGGACACAGATTTGTTTCTTCTGCAACAGTGTTGTAATAACTGCAACGAAGGTTCGATTCCGGTGTCTTGCATAATTACTTGTTTACAGTTCATCACGACACCTCTAAGTAATCGTCGCTAGTTAAATTGACCATGTTTGAAACCTAAATCCTTTCAATAAGATTGTTACACAATTTTTAGTTGCAAACTACGAGCTTGTTACGCGTATTTGTGGAAAATTAGTTCGGACTACAGACACAATATACTTCATCATCTCAAACCCAGCCTACTTCAGCCTAACCTTGGGAAAGACCTTTTATGCTAATAAATCTGATAACTATCGGAAATATCGCTTTCCGGAGACCTTTCAGAGCACGCCGAGCAAACGTCTTATGTGTTGAGTGAAACGTAAAAGCGTGTCAAATGTGGCTCCAAAAGTAAAAGCACATCAAAGGCAAGCGAATATAGAAGTAATCAAGAACAGAGTTCACTAATGACGGAATGCGCAAGTGTATTGCTAAGTACATGTATCTTTTATAACATAATGCCCTTTGATATGGACATAATGAAAAATAGTATACACTCACGAATTGACACTACAACAATGAAACAAGTTCAGTTTTAATCAGGGGTGTAGTTGGACGGGAACGCGTGGGAACGGCGTTGCCACACCTTTTTCATGTTTTGCTTTAAAATGAGCTGGAACCTGTTTCAAAATGGCAAATTTTTGGATGCGTTCCCACACCTTTTTGTCAGCACTACATCCCTGTTTTAATAAACGGTGCGGCGACCAATTTTTCCAAGGCGACCAATACTGCGGCGACCAATTTTTCCAAGTATTTCGGTGCATGGCCAGAGGCACGTGGGATTCCCATCTCTATCCTCAACTCACACAAAGATCCTGGTTAACTGCATGTCTCATTTCTTTCAGGAAACAGCAGTATTCACCTTGCTGCATTTGTCAAATATCTGATGAAGAAGGAAAACTGGTGAGAAGATTTTGTGTACAGGCATGGACTATATTAGGAAACGCTGTAAATTTTCGCAAAAATCTGAAAACAGATAAATACTTGGATGCCACCGAAAAGAAGTCTCATGTGGGCATACGGTATCACTCATCTTGTCAAAAACATTACACTGCTGTAAAGCGCCCAACATATTTTCCAGCTGTAGTCACTAAGAAAAAAAACTACGATCGATACACTTCTAATCATTTGTGTTCATGTGGTGTCAATGAAACTATAGAGCGTTTAATTCTTAGCTGTACTCTTCACTCTCTATTCTGCGTTCATTCTTTATTCATTCTTTGTTGACATTTTGGTTCCTTGTTGAAAATTTTGTCGACTGTCAGCCGCGTATTAGCCCGTTTATCATGTGCTTGTAATCTTATGTTAACTATTTGCCGTATGTTTGTTCGCTCGACATGACGCGAAGAAGGGCATATTCAGGTTCCAGTCTGATGCTCATTTATTTAACGCAGTCTTAGTTTTATTCTCGAAAGACTTGAAAGCAAAAGATAGAAATCGATATGAATCGGTAGTAAGGTGTAACTCAACTCGGATTTTGAATTGACATAATTGAGGACCTGACTTAACTTGAATCGAATCTTATTGCAAAAATCTCGCACTCGACTAGGATTTGACTCGACTACCAGATTCATGAGCCGTGCTCATCGCTGCGTACACCATGATTTACTTTAAATTCTTCTTTTTTTAAATGCGATTTTTGGATTTCGGTAAGTAACCTGTCACTTGTACTGATCTTGCGCTAACGCAATCATAAAAGGTCGCCTCACATTCTTGTGAGATGTTGGCTGCCATGATTACTTTTTATTGCCGAACGACCAATTCTCACAAACTCTGATCATTACAATGCGTCGAATTTGGCGTTAACACCATACCGTCAAAATGCGCAAAATAAATTACAATCCAATTAAGAAAGATGATCATAAAATTTCGGAATATAGGTGTACTCAACCAGCTACTTTTTTCTTTTCAACTTCAAAATCTTAATGAACAAAGTAATTGGTTTGCAAATGTTATCAGGAAATTTTGTAAATAGCTGTCAACTTCCAACGAATCCGCAACGAAGGTAGAAATAATTTTTGTGCGAACCAAACAAAATACACTACAAAGCACTTGCTACGCTCTAAAGGTTAAATACCTTCTCAACAAATGTGATGAGCAACAGTTAGGTGTAAAAACGTCATTTGAGTTGGGTCGTACGAAAGAAATAAGCGTGATGTTCTGCCACTGGTGCCGCGTTAGTGATTTTTCACTAGATCTAGTGATTTTTAGAATGACCTAGTGATCTAGTGATTTTTAGGCAGACCTAGCGATCTAGTGATTTTTCATTACAATCTGGTGATGTTTTGCGAAGCATATGTTTGAAGAAGATTTCAACTTTTCACCTTTTTTAAAAAGATTTTCAGCTTTTTTAATCCGTAATCAATTGATTATGTGAATTGCTTGAAGATTTGCAATTTTTCATCAACAGAAAAGATGAGCACTGATCAGAACTGGATCGGAGTGGATCAAGATTGAAGACGATTTTGGCCGGATCAGGACTGCATCGGTCTGGAATTTTTTTGAAAATTGCCGGGTCAAGACTGGATCGGACTGAGAAAATATTTGTTGTTCAAAAGTTATTATTCTATCCATATAAACAATTTTAGTTGTGATCCATTTTAACAGATTTGATAAATTTTGGAAATCCCAAAAAACGCAATGTCTATTTTGCCTCATGAGGCAAAAGCACTGCTGGAGATATTTTGCCTTCAACCAATCTTGTTTGGGCAAAGGCAAAATAGCTCCAGCAGTACATCTGCCTCGTGAGTAAGTTTGGCAGACGTCCTTGAGCGCTAATGACTTTGCTTGAATTTGCTATCAAAACTGGTTATATCCTTGTTCCTTGAAAAACGTTTTGTATCCTTGAGAAATTTCTGGCGTCCTTTAAAATTCTTGAATAGTTGTGAAATTTGTTCAATTACATTGAACATTCAAGAATCAAGATTAAACAATGTCATTGAACAGAATAACATGTGCAATACACATGTAATATTTACTTTACGTTCTTAATAAATATTTTTGATTACCCATTGTCATTCAGGAAGGTTTTTGAAAACATGTGCACACCACTATATCAAAAAAGTATTCAATGTAAGCATGAAGTAAAATTTCAATAATCACAAAACAACAAAATGTTTTTGAAAAAATGTCAAGTGATCTGACAACCCTGCACGTGAAACAAAATAAACAACGCCTTGAAAATGCATGGTTTTACTTGGGCGGATCAGGACTGGATCAGATTCAATTTTTTCGGATCAGGACTGGACTCGGACTGAAAAATTTCACAGTCTGCCAGAGATGAGCGGACTGTCATGTTTTGCAATCCAGATCCAGTCCTGCATTTTTAAAACTCAGTTCAAGTCCAACAATAGTACAAATAGTTTAAGAAATTCAAAATCCAAGCCCAAATAAAGTCCTAAGAATTAGCAAATTACAACTATTTAATAACAAAATTTACGCAATTTTTTTCTATTACCTCAGTCCAAATCCGGTCCTGATCCTAAATTTGTGAAGCATTTTAATGTCCGGATCCGATCCAAAATCAACAAAACTCGTCGTAGTTCGATGCCCATCTCTGCAGTCCGTTCAATCTCATCCCTGAACAACAAACAGAACGAACAAGTGTTTCTAATTTGAGTTTCTCATTGTTTTCGCTTCCGTGCTGTTCAGAGCAGAGATGAGCGAACTGTCATATTTTGCAATCCAGATCCAGCCCTGATTTTTTCAAACTCAGTCCAAGCCCAACCACAGTCCAAACGAATTTTTTAACGTAAAGTCCAAGTCCAACTGAAGCCCAAAAATTTTGAAAAATGCAGCCTTTTCACAACAAAAATACTCCATTTCATTTCCATTAATTCAGTCCAAATCTGGTTCTGATCCTTAATTTTGAAGAGATTTATAGCCCGGATCCAGTCCAATCCAAGTCCAGTCCAATGCTCATTTCTGATTCAGAGGTGTGCATGGACTGGATTTTGGATTTTTTGGATCCCGACTCCTGCTGCCTCCAACAGGATCAGGAGTAAGGTTTACTTTGCTGCAGCCGGATCCGGCTTGGATTTGGATTTTGTGTTTGCTGAGAAAACGTTGCTGGTTGTTTGCTTGACTTATATTTACCGGAGTCAAACAGTTGTCGGATTGCTTGTGTCATGCTGGTATCGGATCCGGAGCGGACTCGGATTCAAAATTAACAAAACAGGATTGGATTTGGACTCAAAAAAATCAGAATCCGCACATCTCTAGTGCTGTTTATTGCTGCAATATTGGCCATGACTGTATTTTCATTTCTTTGCGGTAACACTGCAGTGGAAGTAATTAAATATTAGGTTAATTGATTGCTCTAAAATACTCCGCCAGTAGTGGTGTCGTTTTCGGCTCTTGAGAAAAGCTTCAAGATTGCTAGTATAAGATTTTCCAAGCTTCAGCATGATATATTTTAACAAACTTGCAAATGGTGTAAAAGTTTTTGGGCAATAAAGTAAAAAATAAATCATATCAAGCAAAACTGCTAATTTCGACGCAAAAATTTTAAATTTAGTGATTTTTCAAATCTATTGAAATTTGTTTGAGAATCTAGTGTTTTTACAGAGAAGCCTGTGGCAGCACTCTGCTATCGTTGTCGTTAGTAAACAACCAACAGCCGTAAATAACATTATTCGAATCACGTTCTTTTGCGCACGGAGGAAAATCCGCGAGTTTTTCGTATGACTTTGACCAACACATGCTCAGAAAATTTCTTAGCTTTACTTTCGCACCCTGTACTTCGTTTAGTTTCTGTAAGTGATCACGTTAAGTTGCCTGCAACTATATTGCAGATTTGCATGTGGCCACTAAATTACGTTTACACATGTCAAGAGGTTTTCTGGTCTTGGACTTCACATGCAGTTGTTTCTGTAATCGTGCTTTCAGACGGCATTAAGCGGAGATTAGGGAATTTCTCCGACTATAGTCTGTGCGTAATGCCTCTGCAATTGGTTGAACCTTCAAGCTGAATGAGGCATTCGTAGCAGTCTCGGCGATGTTTCTGAGACTCGCGCAGCTTGATGAGCCGATGCTGACAGTCGTTTAGAACCTGTATTTTTAGACTGCAATTATTTGGATTACAGAGGATTTGACGTGTTGATGTATATGAAACAGAGCTGTATTTAAGTTTCTAGTTACCGGTATGCGCAGGGCTGGTCCGTGATAAGTTGTAAAATCTGTTGGTTTCTGTTTTTCCGCTTTATTGTTGCTTGGTCTCGAAACACTATTATGAAAAAAGTACAAAACAGCCCTAATGTAAAGTAGCCTATGTTGCAACTGTACTGCAAAATGATGGATGGTTAGATGTGAGGCTGCCCATTTGTTGATTCAACATAGTTAATATTTTTCTAAAATACTAATGTAGGTTCTGACACAAGAGAAAATGTATGGCTATCTTTCTCTTTAACTTGTGTGAATATTTCTTATTGTTAAACTTTGAATATTACTCATTATGCATTTTCAGCGATTATAGATTTTAGTACATTTTGTTGGCGGTTACTTCGGTATTTTTTTCTTTGTTTTATCAATATACTGTAATGGACAGAAAGAGATCATTGACGTTTCCTTATGCTGTGAGAAATAATTCATGAGCGCATGCTTGTTGATAAAAAAACAATTTGTCCTTAACAAGCAAACTTGCGAGATCCGACTTTACTTATTGATTTGATTTTCATGAATGCTTTAAGATATTGTTCTTTTTAATCCTTTAAAAGAGGTACAGCAGAGACTTCTCAAAGAACAACTTTCAATTTGAACACCAAGTCTAAAGTAAGAATGCCTAGGTTACGTGTTTACTATAAAATAGGTGCTGGAAACGTTTTTTCTAGTGATTGGCAGGGAAATGTTTGATTTTCTTAATTTCAGCTCACCCGTTTTTCTTTGAAACAATCTCATTTCAGATAACCAACTGACTGAATCGCAGCGCGTTTCATTCGAGGAATCGAAAATGTTTTGAAGCAAGCTTATACCAGATTGCTTGTGAAAGCAAGTTATACAAAATTACAGCAGATCATTCAGGAAATAGCCTATTTTTTACACTACCGAGGAAAAAGTCGGTTGTGAAATTCACGACACAGCACAGTATGCTTGCTAATAACTCTAAAAGCACACTGCGTGTTTCCAGTCAGTCATTTTCCGCGGGTTAAAATATTTGATCCTCTCAAGACTCGTCTCTATACGAATATGAAGCATAACTTTATTAGGACTTATGTGTTGTTTTTTTTCTGAAATTCATAAAACTTGCTTCTTTCACTTTTTCTCCAGTTAATTTATTGATTGCAGGTTTTGAATTTAGTTACGAAATTCGATGCATTGGTACGTTGAAAGCATAAGACTACCAAACTTTCTTCAGCACCTCTATTTTTTCCTAATGCAACTGCATGCTATGATGCCGTTTTTGGGTGTAGAAATGATCCGATGATGTCTTGCTTAAAACTAAAAATAAAACATAAATTTTGTCAAGAAGTTTTCATCAGCTATCATCAGCTACATCAAGGTATTGGTCCGAATCCCTAAGATTTGCAACTATTTTTTGAACAACTCGAAGCAAATAGAGATTATGCGCTGAAAACGCTGAGCGGCCTCGCAGGTGTGGTGGCAAACTAAGAGAAGAAAGATCAGTTTATCTAAAACTCTCGAAATTAATACAATTTTGTTTGAAATTTCAATGTGTGCATCACATATACAAGATATTGATATTAGTAAAGTAAGGTTTCAACGAATAGTCTGTGTATAGCATTAATAGCTGAATAAAGCTGTGTTTTGCATCTTTGTTAATTTTACAGGAGAAAAGCACAAATCTATGTATTTCACGGCAAATACCGTGACGGAAAATAAGAATATACCCCAGCAATTTCTTTTGTTAAAGGTAGTTTTTAGAAGCTGCGTTTTTTTTCATAAACTACCTGTTGACATGGTGAGAAAAAAGAAAATTCTTGGGGTCATGCAGCATTTATAAAAAAATTTAGCAGTTCACAGTAATTGATATCGTTCTGTTAGAAAATATCTCTGCTGGAAATACTTCTTGCCGTTTATGTGTTGCCTAAAAAATTCTTAATTTTTCGACTGAGAAGCAATGCGGGTCTTTACTTCGCTGCTTCATAGGAACTTGTGATGACCAGTGGCTATAACTAGTTTTTCAAAACATATGATATATATCTCGAATTGATCATGATTACACAAAAGCAGAAATTGGTGCTACGCCATTGTATTCAGGGCCGGAGACGAAATTGAGCCTGATGCTGTAGTGCATATGGCGGTGGTGACCAAACTGGCCCAGTTAATAATTACATTTCTGTTGTCTTACTAATTTTGAGTGACCAAATGTCATAAAAAACAGTATGATCAACAAACATGTATGCATGTAATTTGTAAACAAAAACTTAGTGTTTTGCTAAATTAAGTTTTATAGTGAAATGCACGAAAAAATTGTGTTGATATGTGTGCTAGGCATGGTAGGGGGGCGATAGAAATTTGTTTGTCAGAAAAGGGGGCGCTAGCCAAAAAAGATTGGGAAACACTGCTTTACAGCCTTTTTATCTTTTTGTCTATCGTGATGACGACGATAGCTCACAGTACTACTACTTACAGTACTTTTACTGGGAGAGAAGTAAAACTTACAAACGGACATCGTTTTGCCACACTGTCATTTGTCTTTGCAAAAAGTGGCAACGTTTGTTTCACTCCACAATACACGTATGCTAGCTGCAGACGTCGACAATCACAGTAGACAGAGTGAAGGGCGTTTACACAGTGCTCATGAACAAAAAAGACAATGAAGGAACGGAAGTGAAGCTTGCTTTGGAAGATAATAAGACAACAAGGAACGTTTTGTTTAAAATGACTTGATGCTTCGATTTAGCCTTTTGTTAGTCTTCGTATTGTTCACTGATGATCACCGCTTTTCCTCTGCTGATAAAGTTGGTTACAGTCTGGTCAAAGATAATTGCTATTTTCTTCAAGGTCAACGAGCACTTTGACTTAATGGCTAAGATGAATTACATGTTTACTTGCATCACCAGACTGCCATGCACTCATTTGCAGGCTCTACGCAACTAATCTTGCCACTAAGAGGTAAAGTTGACTCTTAATTGATTTTACAGTGTTGCTCAGATTAGTCAACCTGAGTTCAGCATGGTTTTAAATTTAAAAGTTTGAAAATTTCGTAATGTGAAGATGTTTTCCTTCGAGTAAGATCCTTAACATCTGAAAAATTCAATTCTGTTTCATTTCAAAATTAGCATTTCATTGATCTCAAAATACGCATCAGTGAATCAAGTGCAGCAACTTGTACCAGTTTCTGTCGAGGATAAACATCACGCCTTTTGATATGGTGAGTTTTTTTTCACAACTGTACCCCTTTTCTTTGCTTTTCACCCTCTATCACACAATGTGCCAAACGCTTATTAGCCATCTAAATTGCTTTTCCCGACTCCTCCCAAAATGTCCAGTCGATATGTGCCATTAATTTCTAAATTATTACGACAAGAACAAGAAATTATTATTTTTGTATTAATAATTAGCACTATTAATAATATTAACTTTTTGTGACTTAATTCATATAGACTGGTTATTTGATAATGGTGATAAATCGTGTAAATAGTTTCTGGAAAATCCTGAATAACAAAACTATTTCATTCTACATTGTGCCTTCTGCAGAAAAGCTTAAATACAGTAAAATTTATTATGACACACAATTGAATATAAGAACTGACTGCTCTTTCAATACGCACTAATACCTACATATTTAAGATATACTAGAATCACACTTGACTGAATACATTTTTTCGGTAAATGATTAACCCAAAAATGAGGTGCAGTCCAAAAATTCAGCAAAGTTTTCTGAAAAAGTACGCTTCTATATAGAACATATACGATTCGTTTGAAATTGCTTAATCTCAAGCAAGTCGTAAAAGAGATTTGAAGACAGGGGCGTGCAAAGCGAGGGGGCAAATGGGGCGAGGGCTCCAGGTATCCAAGTCATGGGGCATTCAAAAAGTGAAATTACAAAAATTACATTTTATTAAAATGCTGTAACTAGATGCTTTTACGTATTGTATGGCTAGTAACACATACTGCATGGGTCTGATGACAGCTTGCCTGAGGGGGTCATGCAAGTGTATGTTAAGTGGCCCGAGAGAGAAATGAAGCACTACCATCGTTATCTTAAGGCCTTACACACCGTCTCTCTTCCCTTTGTACGTTGACCAAGTCCTGCCAGTCGGCATCAAGCTGCATGGTTGTAAGATGTTCTTAGACAGCCGCAATTTTATGCCCAAATGCAACTTCAAGCATTAGAAATTGCAAGAGCGATTCTGCAAAGATCAGTTAATGGTTAAATACTAAAGGAAGAAAGTAGCGTACGTAGCTAGTTTAGCAATCAATAAGGCTGCTGTGTTTAAAGTTTGAAAAATTCACACTTAGGAGCATTCGCAACTTGTGCAATACTAGAACGCCAGCTTGTGGTCGATAGGCCGCATGTTGATTTTTTTGTTGTTCTTTCAAGGAATGCACTATTCTTTAACGCAATCCGTAAGGGCACGATTACTTGCATAAAAACAAGCTTGCAGTAACTTGCTTTGATGCGCCATCTGATTTCATTGCAGACAAAATACGAAGCGCGCAACATCGCGCTGGGTTAGAAATTAGAATCAAAAAGCTCAAAAATGTCTTAGTGCTTGGTGTTGACTGAATGAAATCAACAAGGATTTTATCATGTTTAGGATATTTTGCTGGTCAACTAGCTCCTTGAAAAACTGACGATCTCATTACTGCTTCTGTTGCATTGCACACGAAGTCAGCGAAATATGTCAGAAGGCCTCCGCACACGACGGTGAAGTAATAATGAATTATTGATGCTTCCATGACAACTGAATTGGGATCTGGTCCCTTCTTGAGGTACAATGACAACAAAGAGTGAGTTCGCCTAAGGCTTAAGAACGTTGGCAAAGATTTTCAAACTGCTTGTGCTGCGGATTGGAAACAATTATTTCAATGTTTATTCCTCTCAAATGTGTTCAACTGTATTGAGTTAGCATTACTTTCTTTACGTTTTTATGCGATAGTAGCATTGCGTGAGGTGATAAAGCGCAAAAAGGAATCAATAGTCCGCTGCACAGTTAGATAAAACATCGATTTGCGATGCAGTGTAACAGACACTGCAATTGTTGGAACAGCACAATGTACTTGAAATAATCGTTTGGCAGCAGATTGAGAAATATAGTGTGCATAGCTCCTGCTGAAGTTAGTGAAATTGAGGCTAAGTCTTTTGTGTAATTGAACAGCATCAGGAATTTCTCGACAACTTACGAATTTATTTAGTAGAAATGCAATAGTCACAGTCAGTGGCAACATACAATATTATATTGTTTTCACGTTGAATGATGGAGTTTTAGAAGCATAAAATCCAACGATAAACAGTTTCTAAAGCTTAAAAAGTAAGAATATATGTTTGTCAGATGTGGGATGTCGAAAATTTCAGTTGACTTTTTCAGGATTAAAACATTGTGAAAAACTGTTCTACAAGCAAGAAATACCAATGCTTGGCTTTAAAATCTCTCTCGAGGTGTCAACATACTTTGCTGTATCATAAAACCAGCTCAGAAGTATGCGGATCAAATGTACAATTGATGTTACTTTACCATTGTCATTCCTTTTGATCAGTTTGAAAGAGCAAAATTTTAGATTAAAATAAGTTATTGTCGCAGAGGTGAAAATAAAGGGGCCATGACAGGTTTTTTAAGGGAAAATGTTAGGTACCCGGTATGGACTTGTAGGGACCCGATTTCTCTGATTCTAGGGATCCGATTTTCTCTGATTCTAGGGACCCGATTTTCAATTCTAAGGACCCGCATCTGTCCCTAAAACACCTTGAAAAGACCCTGGGCTATGGGTACTGTTCTTGCTCCTAACCAAAATAAAATATTTAATTTATCTTAAAATAAACGGATTAATCCATTTTTGTAGCACTTTTGATGGGACAACACAATTACAGCGTGGTTATATCTAAGCGAAATGCAGTCTTTGGTTATAGCTGTGGTGAAAAGTACTCACCTGTGGAAAACTTTACAGTTCACCTTGAGGAGCACCATAGTTTGGGTAGCAGCACGGCAGACTGTGCTTTAACAGCAAGTACTGTAAATCATTTTAGATTTTAATTATTCAAAGTCAATAGTGTACGCTACCGCCAGTTTGCTATGACAAGCCTACGCAAGTCAGTCAAGTCAGGTGCTCTTTACTTCCATACTATCCAGGAGTATATAGTGCCTTTACTCGTGTTTATATCTGATCATAGTTACTTGAGCTTTACGATGGCTGGTTGGAAGCAACGCAAATTGATAAAGCTTTGAATCAGTTTTACCGCTGTTCCCTAAAAACACATGTTCAAACAAAAAAATTCGAGAAACATATTTGGAAGTAATAAAACACAGAGCGATAGTGAGAAATGGAAACACAAAAAAGCGACATGAAATAAAATATTGCAATTGCTCTAGTGCAGGGGTGTAAAAATGCGGTCGCGCACTCGTGCCCCGCGACCAAAAACTTGGAGTGCGCGAACGTTTATTTTTTTTAAATTCATACTGTATGCCAGTTTTTTTTAAGGTGTTTTAGGGACCCGATTCGGGTCCCTAGAATCAGAGAAAATCGGGTCCCTACCGGTCCATACTGGGTACCTAACATTTTCCTTAATAAAAACCCTGCTTTATGCATATGAATGCTGTATGGCAATGCTTTTATGTGTGCGCTACTAAAAATTTCTACGCGCTACTAAGATTTACAGAAAATTTTGTACCTCTGCTCTAGTGAAATCTAGCGTACAAACTCGTAAGGAAGAACAAGTGTTCGTAAGCAACTTGCCTCGCTTTTGTTAAGCTCTTAGGTAGCCGTGCTACCTGCCCTGTTCTAGATCGCCCCACTTTCCCGTTCATGTTTGAAGATCAAGGTACGTGAGGGGTCACATGTACAGTTACACGTTTCGTTCAGCTATTCTTCCACATACAAGCGAGCATCGCAAGGCAGGTTGAGAGTCAAAGCAACAACATCAACTGCAATCAATCGAACATTCGAATCGACCTTACGAGCAGGGCTGGCGCTAGGTGGTTGGGGCATCCCAAGCCTGAACTTTGGAGCCCCAAATAAAATACAATGCATTTAACACGTAATATTTAGATAAAAAAAACGTCGCTTTATTTTAACAAACGTTTATAAAAGCATGTTTCTACAACATCAACATAACATATAAAGCAGACAGACTTTAAACATTTGCTATATTTCAAGCTGAGAAAATTACTTTTCCACGTTTTCAAAGAGGAAAATGTTTGTATCGACTGTCATATCTAATATTTTTGCACTTTCACTTTCAGTAGATGTCATTGCCAGATTTGTTAGTCTTTCATCAGTCATAGTTGATCTGTGAAATGTTTTGATGAACTTCAACTTGCTGTAGCTCCGTTCAACAGTATTGACTACAACGGTGATTGGCAAACCTTCGTTACGATGGCCGCAAGCCCCCTTTCAGTCATACTTAAAAGCCCGTGCTTATTTTTGAAGGTACAATTTCAAATTTATGTTGTATTCAGTTATCTGTAACATGACAATGTTATGTTAATGCCATAAACCTTATAATGACAACAACAATACATTGATGACGTCAAACGATGAACGTTCTATAGTTGTTGCAGTAGCCTGTATTTTATCCCAAGCATCTGGCGCAGCTCTTTAGCTCTTACACACCGCACGCCCCACAAAAATAAGTGTTGCGCGGCCCAATAAAAAGTGCTGAGCGGCCCACAGTTTGCCAACCACTGCCGTACAATGTTATAGGTTAATTAGTTGGATTTCTCACTGGTGTAAAGCAGGGGTGGTGAACACGCGGCCCGCGTTAACATTTAAGATGGTCCCTATCAAATTTTTCGTTACCCGAGATAAAACACAACATCGCGGCAAACAAAACTCCGTGGTAAGCAGATATTTACCGTGTCTAGAGCTAAAGAGATATGAAAGGAACTTGACTGACAATTACTTTTATTAATTATACACCTGACAAACTTCTGAAAATGTACTGATGTTATTTTTTGTTTTTCCTAAGGTTGAGCCCTTGTGTTTTTCATGCACCATCACACTGTGCTGATTAGTCTATAATGCTTTTGCTTATATTTATTCAGATCAACTAAAACCTGGAAATAGTATCTCATTTTGTATGATTTTGGTATTATTTTTTTGTTTGTTATCTGAATGATGAAGTAGTCAACTTCAATGTTAGTATTCCTATGCGTAAAGTTGCTTAATACAAACACTTTCTACAAGATATCTTTTGTTGATTTATAACAAACAAACTTTATGACAGTGTGCTTCAAAATGCACTCCTGATCATTACACTGTGGATTACCATGTTCTACAAGATTTTTTTGTCTAAATTCTCTATTTAAGTTTCATGCAACTATCAGGAAGCATCAAAAACTTAGGCCAAAAATCATCAAAAAATCAAGAACTCATAAATATCTCAAAAAACACATAAAATAAGCAAGTAAAATGTATTAAATGCATATAGAAACATGTCAGTTCTGGTTCATTAAAAAAAATTTCGTTCTAGCTTTTTCAGTTGTTGAGATTTTGCATTTTTCTATTTTTTGGGTCGTTTCCATGGAAACGCTCATAGGGAAAGTGTCAAACAACAATTGATTCAACTTTTTTTGTCATTATCGTGATTGATGACACCAACTGCAACTTTTGACCAACTGACGTAGAGATCTGACACATTGGCCCAAAATTGATACGGCCTGGTATGCACGTTGGTTGTTTGAATGAGTTTTTTAGGTATGAGATCCCATCACAGGATAAACACGTGGTTAGGTTGTTAAGTAATCGCCGCTCTACAGCAATGCATGAAACCTTCACGAAGATAAAAGATAAAGCTTGCCTGTGTCCAACTGATGACATTACTTTAATTCATGGCTTGTCTCCAAAGTCGGGTGAAACCAAAGCCGCTTTTACGTCCAGCGATATATATTTATTGCGTCTTGCCGGTTCAGTTGAGGATAGATTTTCCCGAAAGAAGGAATCGATAAAATCGACCGTTTGAGATTTTCATTAGCTGCAAACTCACGGGCGGGAGAGATAGAGACGCATGGGAAATGGTTACATTAGACACATACGATTCAAGCAGGTCGAATTTCTTTCTTCAGCTTGACCTTGGTTGAAACATTTTCAGTTTGAAATGGACAGCTGAGCTGGGTAGGCGTTATTGTTGCGTATTGGGTAGGCTTGCATAAACAAGTCATTTGGATAGGCTGGTAAAGGTACTGGTGGAATGAGCGGCCGTAGCTTTTGCCAAATCTGTTAACAGGAAGGCGTAAAACTTGGACTGCAGACAAAAGTTTCCCGTGCTTCTCGTCAGGGAGCTCGTGCCAACCGCTTGACCGACTGAAAGCAGCAGTTGCAGTAAATTCGGACCTTGGTTTGTGAATAAGGTTCCAATAATGCAGACATGAGTTTTTCAGTTAGACGTTCTTTGTAATGCAGCTGGATTAACTGAAGAAGGCGAGCGCTAAAATAAAGCCAGAAAATATAATCAACAGCACTGCAGCTGCCTTGAGATATACACATGCTACGCTTAGGCATTAGTGGTTAAATAAGCACAGGCTTTAAAATAATTGCCTCAGCGATACAAGCGTTTTTGACTTTCTGGCACAGCTTAAATTTATCACTTCGCTTATTTATGCAATGTTTTATAAATTAGTTTTCAATGCGTAATAGATAACACTTCATTTGTAGAAAGGCATGCTGTGATGAGTTCACTGTACAAAAGTTACTGTACTGAAAATAAGGTAAGAAATAGTGAGGCTTTGCCTAGCTTTACCTCATCTCAACGACTTGCTTTTACAGAAGCCTGATTCCTTCAACCGATGTTAGGTTGTTACCATGGAGCTTCAGTCCCGTCGCCACGGGGGGCATTAGTGGGCTTAGCCCCCCCAAAAAAACTCCAAGTCCCCCCAAATTGAAATACGAAACACTATAAACTAGTGGAATTTTTGGCAAATTTGAATGTCAAGCCCCCATGCAGGAACGCAAAGCCCCTTTTGACGACTTTCT
>Ga0210059_1002336_pt1 | contig 29627 bp, 18 predicted proteins | sample Ectturendosymbi2_FD_188042 | JGI IMG/M metagenome (GOLD analysis project Ga0210059, IMG submission 188042) | Ecteinascidia turbinata endosymbiont from Florida, USA - Sample 2 (SPAdes) (version 2) | ecosystem: Host-associated > Tunicates > Ascidians > Unclassified | place: Key West, Florida...
GAAAAAACACAAATCAGTGCAAGGACGCCAGGGCATTGAAGGAACCGGAAGGTTGTCGAGTCGATGCCCCTCAGCAGTTAAATTAGCTTTGTTACTGTCCAGTTTCAACTCGTGGTGGTGCATACATGTGGGAATGAGCTGCTGGATGATCCACACAGTTGCGCAGGGGGTGCTGGGTCGCAACCGGTCTCTCTCGGTGGATGGGTTGCTCAGATCCGCAAGGACCTGGGTGTGGCAGAGAAAGTATAAACCCAGCTAAAATGAAACTCTGCCCGGGTTGTCATAACCCTTTCGCATCTAGCAAAGTAGCTTGCAAAACTTGCGCAAATGTTTATTTTAGAAGGTGCCTTTCAGAATGCTGACTTTTTAATCAGAATATATAATTTTTTCAAAACTTAGAATGTTTTTCTTTTCATTTGCAAATGTTACAAAGCAATCTCCATCGTTTATAAAGCAGATCACATCAAATTTTCGATTTTAAACTATAAACACTCAATATTGAGTTATTCAAAGATTAGAGGTAAGTACATCGCAAATTTTGTATCTATGTAAGATCACATGGCATAAGCGTACAGCATGGGGATGCATGGGATGCAGTCGCATCTTCAACACATAAAAATCGGCCATTATTCTGGAAAAAATTTTCCACGTTTGGGCAAAGTACACAGCTACATTCACATGTAAATGAGGTGACACCTATTTTTCCCAATTAAGGCAAAATAATGGCCAAATTAACAGCAGAATAATGGCCAAAACGGCAAAATAATCTGAGACTATTTTGCCATTATTTTTTCCCTGACAGCAAAATAGACACTTCCCTTGAGTAAACTGGAATCATGTGGTAATTTCAACAGCCTTCATCAAATGTGGGCCAACTGAAACACTTCGTTTAGGTTTTGGGTAAAATTAGAAACATTTGGCAAATTAGGAGCATTTGGATACGTTAAAATAGCTTCAGTTAAACCAAGGCAAATGAGAAACGTTTCATTCAAATTTGGGTGAAAATAAAAACGTTTAGATTAATTGGAAGCATTTGGGTGAAGTCCACCAGCCAAATCAAAATTTGAATTTGCAAAAGCTGAATTTCATTGTGGGCAACTTCAAACAGTTTTGTTCAAACCTGGGCTATATAGAATACCTCCACTGAAATTTTAGTACATTTAGAAATGTCTGGTGAACTATAAGAGTTTTCTTCCAATGTGGATAAAATCAAAATCATTTGGGTAAAGTTTAACAAACTCAATGAAATTTGATTAAATTGGGACAACTTCATCCAAATTTGGGTGAAATTAGAAAGGTTTCCATAAATTGGAAAAATTTGAATAAATTCCAAGAGACTAAATGACTCTGTCCAAATAGCAATAGCTCCATTCAAAGTTGGGTCAAGCAGAACATCTTCATTCAATGTTGGGTAACTTCAAACAGCTTTACTCAATTTTGGTGAATTTCAAAGAGCTTCATTCCAATTTGGGTATTATGCAAATTCTTCATTTGAATTTGCATACAATCAGAAACATTTAGGCAAATTCTAACAGCCTGAATCATATTTGGGTAATTGAAACAGCTTCGTTCAAACTTGGGTACAATTGGAATCATCTGGGCAAATTGAAAGAGATTCATTCAGATTTGCATATATTACAAATGTTTGGGCAAATTACAACGGCACCAATCAAATTTGGACCAATTGAAACAACCTCATTCAAATTTGGGTGGAGTTAGAAACATTTGAAATTAGGAACGTGAAGTGGTAAGCCAACATTCCAACTAACCCTAATTTTTGTAAACCTCAAATTGTTGATGCTGCAAAGTGTACAACTAAGATGTAGCTATAGCTGCAAAATGTTTTGTGGTAGTGATGTTCTGTGGCTGTGATATGATACTGTGAAGTTTTCGTGTTTCAAACTTGCTTGATGTTGCGAGATTTGCAAGTATCAATCAGTTTTCGCGAAGTAATCATGAACAGAATTAACTAAGTAACTGCAGCTGTTGTGTGGTAGTAAAGTAGCTGTGATTTCATAGTTTTCAGGTTTTCATATTTTCCGTTTGTTTCATGCAATGAATGTCATATATTGCTTCTTTTCATGAACAGTAGCAACTGTAGGCTATTATGCATTGCACTGCATAATTCACTAATGTTAATGCATCTAGTGCAACATTGCTATTTTTATAAAATATTCATGTTGAGGTTATAAGTCATTTGTCATTGTAAATGTGCATTTGTACACTATCCTTGGTAGTTGATCATACAGGCTGCAGTGTTTGCCTACTCAGTCCCGTATTGCTATTTTTTTAGCATAGGCTACTGTGTTTAGTGCAAATTCCACTGTTTAAACTGGAGTGGATTTGTGGTTTTCATAATGTGACTTGAGATTTTAAGAGCTGTAAACGTTTAAGTAGGTTGTAGTATTTTGAATGCAACACATTTTAATGGAGATTACCTAATATGGAAGGCTAAGCTATATGCTGTGTATTAAATTACCTCCATTCCCTCTCCTTACTTGAGACTTGACTATTTCTAGCAATGTACAGTAGTACTTTAGATCGTAATCTGATATTTCACTCTTTTTCCAGATTGATTGCGGTTGTGGCTAACACAAATGCATACATCTATGCTAGAAAAGAACAGATCTTATAGCTACTAGGATGATCGTGTTGCGATCGGAAAGCCCGAGCGGCAACGTGTTGGAAGGATAAGTTTATAACGTATATAAAAACTTGAAAATGAAGATGCTGAACAAGGCATCCTTGCATTAACAAAATGAAAATAAAAGCCAGGCGGATTTTTCGTGCAGGATTTCTAAATTAACAAATTTTCAAAGTTGAAAAATGAAAAATATATTGCAATGTTGAAAGACTACATGCCAAATTTTTAGCATGGAATGCTTACAAATCAATCACACTGATTCCGTCGAATGCTAATGTGCACCTCTCTCGAATGCTGTATTATTCTCGTTCCCATGCATGCCATGTTTTCTTTTTAATGCTGTCTTCTTTTTCAAGCGAAAAATTTGACTCATTCTCATGAATGATAGCTTCTCTTTCGAATGCTCAGTGAACTACGGAGTTATGAGCTATCCAAAGCACGTTTTATTGCCTTATCCGTCTTAAGCAGGTCCAGAATAACACTTGTTCAAGCCACGAGAACATTCATCCATATATCGCTCTTATCGTTACGAATTCAGCAGTTGCCACACGAGTGTTCGTCCACAAATCGCAACTGCCACCAGCGCTGAACACCACGCCTTCGGTAACTTAGGTTTTATTTCAATTGGGACAGTCTACTATTTCGATCCGATGACTTTTCATAAGAGATACGTAATGTTATCATTTTCAACAACAGCCCCGCGTGTGGACATCCTTGTCTATATGGTTTGTGCCAAAGGATTGGCACGATTTCATGCCTTGTTGGCGCTGGACAGTACATATGCACGTAGGTTTCGAACTATTTTTCACAAAGATTTTTTTAGATCTGAAAAAAACTCAGCGTATTCAAATTCATCAAGCATTCTACTTCTCTGATACATATATACTCAAACTTTATATGTCATTATTGTCTTTATGAAAATAACGGACAAAGATAACGATACAAACGACCTTTTGCAGAGGTTTCGGTAACACCTGCCACCAATATCAATGAATTTGCAGTTGAATTGCAATGATTTTGCTGCAACTTCTTATTGTCGGTCAGGAGAAAAGCGCTGTGAGAAATGAAAAACGCGACTTGTTGCGGTAGTGACGCAGGGGCGCGAAGCATAGGTGCTCACGTGACTCAGCTGGATACGTGCCGATGGAGATGGAGAGGGACGTTATGAGTGAGGCATGAAGCTCTGTAACAAGTCAAAAATACATGGAGGCATCGATGGGATGTTTGCATTCAGCTCTGGTTTGTGTTCTTCAATCAATAAAGACTCAAGAATCTGCAGCCGTCGCCAATGTTCATAAGTGCCAATGACCTCGGGGTTGTGAAAGTCAACCAGATGATCTGGGTTGGCTTGCAAGTGTCTGCAAACCGACGAGCATAGTGACGTTCGATGCACTTCTACACGATTTATTAAATTGCGTTGCGTGTGCCCGATGTAGAAGGCAGCGCGTGAGCACGTAAGCCATAGCAGCTGGCAAGCGGGGCCAAGGGGACTATGCCCATAACAAAATTGAGAGTATTTTGTCATTTTGTACTTTGAAGGCGGTATCCCAAACAAAGTACTGTTGCTCGGGGAAAATCCAAAATTGTGACCATCCCCAACATTTTGGGTGGGCTACGCCTAAGAGGTAAACCTGCAAAGCACGTCATAACGGTTGAGTAAATCTTGCAGGTCCTAAACCGAGAATCAGCTTTGTAGCTTTCGGGAATTTTGGAAAGAACGCAGCCTCACGTTTGCTATAGCTTTGTATCTTATCAAACTGCTGAGTTCCTGATGTATGTTGTTTGTTAAGGTAATCTTTGCGAGATAACATTCGCTTAATGTTAATAAATTCCGTGTGCATCAGTTCGTATGAACTGGCGATGTCATAAGCGTGACGGAGAAAAGAATTGGGAAAGTTTTTTTTCTTCTGCAACGGAACATAACTCCACCATATCGAGCAAAACCTGTATGTGTGGGTTTCCTCGAAGTTGAAGTAATAAAATCCCTTGATTATTTCTCAATTAAGGCATCAACAAAGTGGCGGCATTTATTGGTTTCAAGCCTCTTGGTAAAGACAATCATCCTGTGAACGGAATTAATATTGGTAAAAAAGCTGTTGAGAGAGTTTTGGTTAAGAAACATCAAAAACAAGTCATCCACGTAGCCACAGAGCAGGTCTGGTCGACATTCTTGTTGTGCAATCGCCAAGGCCTGATCTGCAAACTATTTCATGCATGTTTCAGCCATGAGCGGTGCTGTAGGTGAGTCCTTAGCAACGCCATTGACCTGTCGAAAAAACCTTTGAATTGAAACGTGGTTGTTTTCATAACCCGTTTCAGCAGCTTCTTCAGACGTCCTCTGTTTAGGTCGTTGAACTTGTTGCTCCTGCAGAAAACTGAGTCGAGAATCAGATTGATTGTGAATCAACCGGCACGTTGGTGAAAAGGCTGGTTATGTCATAAGACGTCAAAATCTTTCCAAATGAAGAACTTATTCTGAAGCAAGGACAGAATCGTTGGTGTGTCTTTGACACAGGTCTCATGTTGGCGTAACTCCGACAGCGAGTCGCACAGCCACTTGGCACAGCCGTAGCTGAAGCAACCTGCAGATGAAATATCGGTGGTTGTAGGAAGGCCGTACATTGTTGGAGTGTGTGCAGTATTTGGATAGATACGTGTTTTCATTAATTGCCTTTTCACTTGAGGCGCCTCAGGCAATTCTGAAATTTATGAAGGTTAGCGATATTGTTATCGTTCTTGCAGGGCTGGAATTTATTCTTTTCACACATGATAGTGTGCATCTTGACAATGTAGTCAGCGCGGTGGAAAACCAACACATCATTGCTTTTGCCGGGGTTACTTCTGACGATATTGCTGTCTTTATGCAATGCGTACAACGCATTGCTTTCGTTTTCCGATTGGCACACGCAAGCCTCCTATGTTCGTCACAAAGTGTGGGCACATAGCGCCCATGCAGACACAAGTTTTTGCTTCAAAACCAGTAGATCTTGTGTGACGAAACATCACTTGAGTTCAAAGCAAACACGTTCAAACTCAGCTCTGATATTGTTAATATGAAGCTTGGTGGGAGAAATGCAGAAATCCAAGCCCTTACTCAACAATTCTCTTTCTGAAACACAGAGAACCCTGTTAGAAAATTGTGTAAAACCTCTGAAAAAATCTTCGTTAGTTGAAAAGCCCAGCGCCCGTAGCTTCTTTTGCTGAACGAGTTGCGGATCTCATTCATCTTGATTTCTCTTAGCAAGCAAAAACTTTTCTACAGGGCCGAACACGAGGCTACCAACCTGCTTGAAAAGGACAATAAGTTGTCCTTACCTAAAATCGGTTGCTACAACCAATAGATGGCGACGTCTGTTAGTTCCTTGGTTAACAGAATCCTGTGAAATGAATGCTCGCAGCGGGCTTCCTGTAATTTACTGCAGACCTGTAGAGTTTATACTGTGAGAACATGGGAGAAAAGTTGTACATAATACATTTAGCAAGAAAATCAACAGCAGCTTGATGTGGAACATCCTTGCGTTGCGCAAGTTCGACCTTCCTGAGCAGAACCTTAGATCCGTTTCCAAAATTGTCACCAATCAACTTTGGTACACGACAAGTAGAAGTGCTGAATAGACTTATAATGAAAATAACGACCACTGAAAACGATATAAACGACACGTTTGCAGACATTTCGGTAACTCCTGTTAGCATCATCAGCGGTATTGCTTATTCATGCATTTTTGTGACGCAGATCACGAAATAACACGAATGCAGCAGGAGGATATCGGCCACTGTAGCGGCCAGCACTATTTTTGGCCAGAAATCGCCAGCCGCTAGAGAGCTGTTCCAACCCTCTACGGATTTGGGAAGTCTTGTAGTCTCAGTTGAAAATTTTTCATTCATTTTTGGTTTTAGGGTTCTCTGTAGGAAGCGTCAGAAGTGGGGGGATTTCGAATTTTTGGCCAGCTGTATCCGGCCCTGGGCGCCAACCCAAACAGCAATGCTTTTGGCTCAAACTTTTTGGTACTTCTAATGAAATATATTTGTGTGAAGGAGAGGGTGTCGTGTGACACCGTGTTTTCTGCTTAAGAATTGCTGAATGCAACGGTCCAAAAAATTGTTGGGGTAACCGTTGCGAGATAACGTTCGCTGAACATTCATAAATTCCGCATGCACCAGTTCGTACAGTAGGAACTGGCGATGTCATAGCACGGCGAAATAAAGAATTGACAAGGTTTCGTTTCTTGTGCAACGGAACGAAACTAGACCATTTTGAGTGAAGACCTTTATGCGTGGGTTGCCTGTAGGTAGAAGTAAGAGGTAGAAGCTTTTCCGTCCTACTTGGTCATCTATAGGTTGCTTCAGCTACGACTGCGCCAAGTGGCTGTGCGACTCGCTGTCGAAGTTCCGCCACCATGAGACCTGTGTAAAAGACACACTAACGTTTCTATCCTTGATTCAGGTTAGTTTTTCATCTGGAAGAATTAGGACGTCATTTGTCGTTACCAGCCTTTTCACCAACGTGCCGGTTAATTTCACCATCAATCTAATTCTCGACTGTGTTTTCCGCAGGAGCAACGAGTTAAATGACCTAAACAGAGGACGTCTGAAGAAGCTGCTAGAAAGGGTTGTGAAACAACTGCGTTTCAGTTCAAAGTTTTTTTTTCCGACAGGTCAATGGCGTTGCTACGGGCTCACCTATAGCACCGCTCATGGCTAACATATACATGAAATAGTTTGCAGATCAGACCATGGCGGTTGCACAACAGAAGTGTCGACCAGACCTGCTCTGTGGCTGCGTGGATGACTTGTTTTTTATTTTTCCTTACCAACTCTCTCAACAGGTTCTGTACCGATATTAATTCCGTTCACAGGATGATTGTATTCACCAACGAGCTAGAAACCAACAACTGCCTCCACTTTGTTGTTGCTTTAATTGACAAATCATCCAATGACTTTATTGCTACTACTTCCAGGAAACCCACACATACAGGTTTTTACTCGAAATGGTGGAGTTTCGTTCCGTTGCAGAAGAAACGAAACTTTGTCAACTCTTTAATCCGCTGCGCTTATGACATCCCCAGTTCCTACGAACTGATTCACACGGAATTTGTGAATATTAAGCGAATGTTATCTCGCAACGTTTTGCCCAACAATTTTTGGACCGATGCTTTCAGCAATTCTTTAAGAGAAAACACGGGGTCTCATAACAAGGTGACTCATCGGCTGAACCCTCTCTTTCGCACAAATATATTTCATTACAACTATCGTAATTGGCCTCTGCATCTTACAGCATAGAGCAGAAACTTTGCAGTTTTACAAGACGCAATGCTATGGTAAACGTGAAGCTGCGTTGTTTTCAAAATACCCGAAAGCTTCAGAGCCGGTTCTCGGTTAAGGACCGGCAAGCTTCATTCAAACGTTATAGCATTGTTTGCAGGCTTACGTGCTCATGCGGTGCCTCCTACATCGGACAAGCGCAACGCAATTTAATAAGTTGTGTAGAAGAGCATCGAATGTCACTGAGCTCTTCAGTCTGCAGGCGCGTGCAAGCCAACCCAGATCATCGGGTGGACTTTCAAAACCCCGAGGTCATTGGCAGTGACAAAAATTGGCGACGGATGCTGATTCTTGAGTCTTTGTTGATTCAAAAACACAAACCAGAGCTGAATGCAAACATCCCATCGATGCCTCTATGCATTTTTAACTTGTAACAGAGCTTCATGCCTCTCGCATGACGTCACTCTCCATCACCATCGGCATGTATCCAGCTAAGTCACGTGAGTGCCAATGCTTCGCGCCACTGCGTCACTGCCGCAACAGCTCCTCGCGTTTCTCATTTTTCACAGAGCTTTTCTACTGACTGACCATACGACGTTACAGCAAAATCATTGCAGTTCAACTGCAAACACACTGATGGCTGTAGTAGGAGTTACCGAAACCTCTCCAAAAAGGTCATTTGCGTCGTTATCTGTGATCGCTGTTTTCATTATAGGGCTCTTCAACACTTCTGCTTTTCGTGTACCAAAGTTACTTTTGTTTTTGTTCATTTTGAACCCCCCTAAAAGTGGACATCAAACTCAATGTACGACAACCTTCTGCAACAAAACTTATCCTGATCAAACTACTTTTACTGCTTGAACGCCTTTGTGCTGACACACAAAGCAGCATATTATTTTAAATAGTGGCATACAGTCCTAAACTTTAAGAATAACATCTTTCGGGGAAAGACTCAATATGTCTTGAAACGTCTGAGGACTTATGCTGGGATGTATGCCTGTGTGGACGACATACGGGACCGATCGTTAAGAATGAATGTGCTGATTTGGATATGTTATGACTACTCTTACGTTTAGATTAACTGGAAAAATAAACGAACAACAGTTTAGAAGATACTGTGGTTATTTGCGCAGCGTTAGGTCAAGGAGCATCAGCCATTAGACAAGCACCATAATGGGGATTTTCTGTGTTTTGCGAATTAACATAGAAGGAACCCATTCCATCATTAGATTTTTTGTTTTAAGTATAACGCATTTTGAGCTGAGTAAATAGAAAAACGCCTCACCAGTATATTGCTACGGCAGTGCGTGCAATATATCTGGTGTCATGGTAACTGACATTGTTTCAATAATGAAATACTTTGTCGCAAAACACTGCAAACGTTTGAACGACGGAATGATTCCTTTTCATTTCTTCATTGTTTTTTTGTTCTAAGGTTTTGGCCGTTGCATTCTGTCAAAATCTGATTGGATTGTTTACAAAAGAACTGACAAATACATTTTCTGAATTGTAGCATAGCTTTTTTATCTTCAACAAGGAAAAGTTATGTCGATGGCTCTATCCACATCAGAGACAATGCTTGCAACATTCAACTTCATTTCACCAAATGTTACGCTGCAGTAAGAGAGATGACACTTTCATTATGAAAATGTTTTGAAAAAAAACTGTGACTAACTCTTGAACGTTCTACAGATATTAATGTGACGAGTGAGTTAACATGTTGACTATTGCAATTTTGTAATATCAATGTTTATCATATGAAACACCAATTGCGTTGATAACAAGTATTGCATAATTCCATGCATCCAATCCTTTCATCAAGCACTTCTTTTCTCAGACCTTATGTTCGCCCCTTCGATGAAACTGGAATAATTGTCTCAGCTGCTATTTTATTCACTTTCCTTGTAATCGGATTATTCGGAAATATTCTGACGATTGTTGTTATTTTAAAAAATGCAAAGTTGAGGTGAGTTTCCTATTGATGTCGTATCTTTATCTAGTTGCGTAACAATATATACGCAATGGCCTGAAAAGACACAAACCTCTCTCTGTAACGGCCAATTAAATATTTCAGCTTTTTATGTTTGTTTGCCACATTGATAGTTTGCATGGTTTTCCCTTCAATTGTTTTTCGCCATTGACGCAAAATTTCTGCATTTCAAAAATATTGCAAACGTGACCAAATAGCGCAAACATTTGTTCAGTCATTGAGTATGTTAATGCAGCAATCATGTTGCATAAAACAGCTACTTGGAGTGTCCTTGGTTGCTGAGAAATTGCGATAACGGCTGTTCTGTTATAGGCAGGGCTGGGGAGCCGGAGCCCGGAGCCGGAGCTGGGCGGTTTGGTTGGAGCCGGAGCACAAATTAAAAATCAGAAGGATCCGGAGCCGGAGCTCAGTTTAAGATAGACCATAGCTCGAGCTATAGCATTTGAGAAGTAGTTGCGAGATACGACACCAGACTGCAACATTGGATCTGCAATTCTTTGAAGTTTCCTTGGTTTAATCATCGCTAAGGTTTTGGCATTGTAGCTAGCAGGATTGGTGTTACTTGTAGAACAATGGATTTCAAACACTGGTCTATGAGCCGCATGCAGCTCCCAAAGATCCTTTATGCGGTCTCAGCAGTCTTTCAGCAACACGTTTAATATTTTGTGTACAAGACTTCGTTGGTGTAATAAAAAAACGTGTCAATTGACATTTCCTAAAATTTTTTAGTGCAGCTCTCTAACAAAATTGTAGGTCTGAATTTGGCTTCTTTCAGCGAAATGGTCAAGAACCACTGTTGTAGAAATAAGAAAAACGTCAACTATCACAACATCTTAGTTTCTAGTCACAATTATCAAACTGGGTCTGTAGTAGTGTAGCGATCTAAAAGAACTGAGTTATATCAAGTAGGTATAAACATAAATGCCCATAGCTTTGTAGCTCTGTTATCGTGCTGTTAGCAGCGATTATGATTAAAGATATGATACCGTTGCAGATTTTAAGCGTTAAATGCATTGCACACCGTTGTAACGTAGGAATTTTTAAGAAATCGTTAGGCTTTCCAGCAAGGTTCACAAGCTCACTGACAAAATTCACAAGGAAACTTTACGTTTACTTCCAGCAGTATAACATGTAAGTTGCAACTGATCGGTAGCGATCTATAGCATTGTTTTGCATAGCAGTGCATTTTCAGGAGGGTACAAAAAACGATGTAAACAAATCCAATGTGGACGTTTCCTGAAGTTTTCAGTAATGGAAACAAATTTTACGTTTTCAGCAGGGTAACCAATCTTATTTTCTCTTAAGCTTTGCAGGTTAAATAGTGCTTTGCTTTGTGATTTATCACTGCTTATTATGAGTGCAAAAGATAAGAATTCAGAAGATTTCAGCTATTGAAAAAAAGTCAAATGTAATTTTTGTGCTAGAAGTCATACTATTTCTTATAACAGCGTGGTCCAACTGCTTCTGACCTAGGGGCCATTATACAAAAATTCGAAAACTCGCGGACCACTTCCAGTAAAATGAAATAGCTTATAAAACAACAGATGCACAACAGTTAGCATTTAAATTAAACACAACAGTTAAGTTAACGGACACCAATTCCTTAGACTGTCACAAACCTTTTACTACTGGGACAAGCAACAATCTGCTGACAGTAATATAATCCAGCTCCATCTCACACTGAAATGCACAAAAGATTATTCTTCCCCCTTCTGTGACTGTTTCTTAGTTTCGAAATGAATTTTTCAACACGACGACATCTGTCTGACTGCTTGTGAGATTTGCCTTACATTTACAGGACTGATGGTGCGTTGGTAAACGCGAAACTAGTTTCCCCGTCGATAAACTGTGACTGATTTACTTGCCGCCATCTCTGTGGCCTTTAACTATGAAAAATAGATACGCTTGCAAGTTTTAATCGTCGCAGAAGAATGAAAGCAGAAAGCAGGCAGATTCCTCAGAAGCTTGCCACAAGGCTAAAGTTTGGTTACTGTCTGACTAAATTTCACTTCTGATCCGAGCGACCCCTGATATGTGTCGTCATGAACAACTCTAGTTACCCGACCGTCAAAAACAACAGCACAGCTTATCATGCATTAGGGAAATATTGAATGCAAGTTCGAGGGTTTCTAAATTATCGTTTAAATATTGCTGGCCGAAAGTTATCTACTGCATATGTCTAGGGTTGTCAGATGGCAGGTATTTCACCGGCCTTGCCGGTATTTTACTGCAAGTTTAGCAGAGGCCGGTAAAAGGCGGGTATTTTGAAAATCAGTGTCCGAAGCCGGTATTGTGAAAATAAAATAATTTGCTGTAACCTAACTTCAAAAGGAACTAACGCAGAATTTCTCAAATCATATAATGGTCCTTGTAGTGAATCTTGTCAGGACAGTTTCTTCAGCGAATTTATTTGCTGCTGTTGACGCAATCCTTGGTGCGATTGTCCCGTTACACACAACCGAAATGTAACGAATCAGCCAAAATACGGGCAAATTATTAATTGTGGCTTAGCAATACTGATTGTCTCTGTTTTCCCTGTGCCGCTTACGAATTACGACACAGCTTAGATCTGGCGCTGTTGACAAAATGGCCGGTATTTTTACGAAACGCACTTGGCAACCTTGCATAAGTCAACGAAACGAAATTCAACGGGAAATTAAGAAAAAACTGGGGGGGTCAAACGGGGGGCCAAGATAAAATCTGGGGGGGCATGGCCCACCGAGGCCCCCCCTTAGAATCGCCACTGACAGTTAAGCGACAGCGAGCTGTCATCGCCCCCCAATTCTTTAGTTTTGCAGTTGCTTTGATGTCCCTTTTGAAAACAGAACATTTCCACATTACAGTTGTTGTTTGGGGTCCGTTTGAAAGCACGGCACTTGCACAGTACACTTGCTGTTGGGTTCCTTTGAAAATTGAGTACTTTCACATTACAGTTGCTATTGCGGACCACTGTTAAAGCAGAGGACTTGCGCATTACAGTTGCTACAGGGGCGCTCTTGAAAGCAGAGTACTTGTGCATTGCAGTTGATGTTCGTGGCCCCATTTGAAAGCAGAGCACTTACACATTATATTTGCTACTGGAGGCACATTTGAAAGCAGTGTACCTACACATTACAGTTGCTGTTATTTGGGGGCCCTATTGAAAGCAGCGTACTTACACATTACAGTTGTTATTGGGGGACCCCTTGAAAGCAGAGTACATACACATTGGAGTTGATGTTCGTAGACCCATTGAAATCAGGTCACTTACACAATACAGTTGCTACCGGAGGCTCTTTGAAAGCAGAACACTTAAAACGTTGCAGTTGCTGTTGGGGGTTCTTTGAAAATTGAATACCTGCACATTACAGTTGCTGTTGGGGGCCCTTTGGAAGCAGAGTACGTACACACTACAATTGCTGTTGGGGACCACTTTGAAAGCAGGGTACTTACTTTTTACTTGCTTCGGAGTATATTACATGAGTTTGAGTAGATAATACGTTTTTCACCAAAAAACGAGGAATTTACGCGAGAAACAAGTTGAAGGTGGGTCCCTGAAAAGGTGAGGGGGGCGAGGCAAGTGCCTCGCTATTCTCCTCTTAATGCACACCACTGTCCACGGTGATAGTTTCACCATCAAACGAGTACCGTCAAGCTTTGCACAAAACTCAACACAATCCACCCAACCTCATTCTCGCTCGAATCTCTGATTGTCAGATTCCCAATTCCAGTCTACCTCTGCTAGTTAGACTCTCTGAATCGGATATGGTTGAAAACATGCGCGCTCAACCATTTAGGTGAGATACTCACGGTCGTGCTTGAGTGATTTGCCGAATTCCCAGTTTAACGCGAATCCGATAGCAGTGCAGTGAAAAGAGGGTTACGTACGCATCTTCCATCCTGTAAATTACAAGCAAAGGCTTGTGGGTAAAATGAAGTAAAAACTAAAGAAAGACTTAGATAAAGTTCGCGAAGCGTGGTTTCAAACACACTTGTGACATTCGTCACATGACGAAAGATGGCTAATACCGGATAAACACGAACAGATGGAGAAAGGCATTAAGACGATAGATAAATACCCAACTAGCTTTGAAGCTATGGAGCTTTTTGTTGGCCGAAACGTCTCGCGTGATAAATTTGAACGTATCCAAAATGGAGAAACACTCCAAAAGACGGCAAGTAACATCCCCAGAATAATATGGCTGCAACAAACGCTATGTCCATAATGCTGTCATCAACAAAATCAATACACCATCCAATGCCAATATAGAGCGGCTTGCTTCGAGCTGCCTATGTGAACGAGTAGCCTAATTCTGTTTTACGTGTGATTTTTCAACACGCAGGGTTACTTACCTCTCTTCACCAAAAAAAGCCAGACCTTGACCTAAAAAAACTGAAAAGTCATTTGAAGCATACACATGTAAAACATGGGAACCAAACGCAAAATAGATATTTTAAAACTCGTCAGAAACATCAATATAAAACAACTCCAGTCTTCAGAAACATTTTCTTTCCCCGTGGTTACCCTGACGTACATTCGCGTCTTGTTAAATACATCGCACATGTTTAAGACAAGAGCAAAGTTGTTTTTGCATCCTGCATGGTCATTAACTCTCGTCAAAAGAGATTTGTAATAAATATGCAGCTCAAACTATGCTTTGTCAGAGCCAAGCTTTTCCAACAAACAACACGCCAGAACGTTCCAGATTTCTTTGACTTTTTTTTTCATAAAAAGCCAAGTGTGCTAAAAAAGCTAGAATTTCAAAATCTGGTTTCAAAAAAGCCAAATTGGCAACCCTGTCAACCAGCACTACCTTCAGCTTCTTATTCATACTGATGCAGCCAGGAAGAAGACATGTCCGCATGAAGTGCTATACCTGAGATAGGGCAAGATAATGGAGTTTGGAGACATGTTGAAAAAGGTTACGCTCATCTAATCTTTCTTGAATGCTTTATCGATGGGGCAAATGTGTTTTCGTTTATGTGCATATATTAATATCGAACTAAATATATGGTGTTCACTACCAACATGATGCACATTTGTTGTTGCAGAAACATTTTCATGCATTTCATTCTTTCACTCTGTGTATCGGACCTTATATCAGCTTTGATAAGTTGGCTGTTCCTGTATCGACGAACATGGGGCTTTGATATTTGGAATCCAGTTCCAGACTTTCTTTGCACAGTAAGCCAAGAGGAGTAATTGTGAAATAGTAACTTTCATTTCAAAAGAATTACTGCTGGTAAAACCGCATTTATTCCTACGAGCTTCGGCATTTTTGATATTTTTTTATTTGTCTCATGTAAGTGATAATAGCATAACAATTCTCGTTTGTCTCTCGTGAACTGCAAAGTAACCTTAACCAAGCGTGCGGTCATGGCGGTTTGCAACACACGTGGAGATAAAGGGAGGAGACAAGCGATTGAAAATGAACGGTGCTAATCATACTTTGAAAATAAACGGTGATAATCATAATCTAATCATACAGCAATTGGTTTGATTTGCTACAAGCTATCGCACCACAAATGAAATAAGCAGTACGAAGGAGAGCATTATCCTTTTAATATTGTTTAGTTGCTATCATCAACATATACTGGGTTTGTTAAACAGCAAAAAAACAGTGTTTATAGCGCTTTGTTGACATGGTGTGGGTGTGTTTATGCATATTTGTTTGGATTAGGATGTCGTCGTCAGGCCCTGGGTGCCAACGCCAAAAGTCTTATTCTTATTCGAATTTGTTGGAAACTAGGCAATAATGCGAGATTTTGCATAGTTAGATGGACTTTCAAGCGTATCTGGTTCCAAATGTGTGGCCAAAAAAAACGCAAATTAATTAGGAAAATTCCCGCCAAACCCCTAAAGAAACATTGTTTATTTTTCGATTTTTTGGCCATAATTTTGGCACCATAAACGCTAGAACGTAGACCAAGAGCTCTGAAGACTAGTATTATAGCCAACTTTCCAATAAAACTTTGCGCCACAAAATCTGCACATTGGATCAGCATTGACGTAATGAAAAAAATGCAAAACTTATCCCAATCATGACATCATCGACCAAAACCCCATAATAAAAACTTTAAAAAAATTTTAAATCTAAACTGCAAGACTTTCCGAATCGTCAGAGAGTTTAAACATCCCTCTAGCTCAATCTGCTGGTGAGTTGTGGCTTGACAAAATTTTCCAAGAGAGGGCAAATCATATGTTCCGTGTAACCTTTTATTTTCGTCAAAAGCTGGGATTTTGGGCCATAATTTTGGCTCCAGGCATGCTACAAAGTCAATCAAGAGATTTAAAACCTCGGATCGTAGCCTAGTTATCAAACAAATCTTGAGCCAAAAATGACTTGGCGCCCAGAGCCAGGTGAACTTGTCCCAAAAGCAAAAACCTATCCCGATTGTAGCGTCACACGCAGAGAAGCCCAAATCCATAACGAACACTTTTTATTTTCATCTAAACTGGAAGACTTCCCGAATCCATAGAGGGTTTGAACAGCTCTCGAGCTAAATCGGCTGGCGAGTTATGGGGTTGCAAATCTGTGCTAAGAATGTGGCGCCTGCGGGACTTAAATGGATTAATCAAATCTACCTCTAACAATAGCATTCGTCACTTCGGTATTTTGCAGTTCTACTGGGCAGCTGACATCATGACCAACTACGTAACTGCACTCCACATACTCTCTTTCGCCATCATCCGGTACATATCAATTCAGTATCCGACCACGTTCAACAAAATGAGATTTGTGCACGCCAAGGTGAGGGTAATTTAGTGTGAAATCCAGTGAACTGATGAGAGATGCCTCCCTTCGCATGAAAATGCGATGATGTTTGTTTTGAAATTCAGCTGCTTTTGTCATTCGAACCGAAGTCACACTGACAGCCGGCGGTAGCATTTGTTTTTTCTGCTGCCAAATGCGACTAACCCTTCATCGTTCTTCAAGTTACACTGTTTTCAGTAACGTTCATAGAACCAAAGTAAAACTATCAAAATCGAGTGAAACGTGGAAGTTTTGTGTATCATACAACAATCGTATCAGAAAAAGAGGAAAGAAAAACAATGAAATGAATGCTCTCATTCAGGGTGTTTTAAAATCCACTATCCATGTCTAATTTCAAATAGTTTTGGCGAATTTCAAATAGTTTTGATGTTCAATTTTGAAACGCCGGAAGTAAGACAACAAAACATGCTGGTGTTGCGGTCAATACAAACAAGGGGCTAATCTGTACGTTTTATAATGAAGACTTCATTTGTCAGTACTAGAAGACGTCATTGTCAGCACCAACTTCATTGTCAGTGCCAGATGCTCAGACGACGGATGCAAATGTGCAGTGATATCTTAAAGCTTGTAAATTTTGAATCGCTTTCAATAAATTTGCAATCTTGCTGAGCATTCATGTAGGTTTCTGGTGACAGAAAACAAATATTTGCGAAACGTTCAGCGCAATTTTTTTTATTTCGCTGACTGCTGAGTCATCTGCTTCTAATCCCAAAGATACTTTCGATTGCAAATAGATTCATTTGGAAGTTTATTGTCTTGCAGTGTTTGGCACTTTCTGCGCTGAATTTTTTCTTAAGTTTTCCTTTGCGTAACGGCAGAAGCGGGATGATGCTGTGGGGAAGATCAGTGTTGCAAAAAATGACCCGATTAGCTGATATACTCCATAGTTTTCAAGCTTTTCGAAGTTTCACCTTGCAGATCAAAGCTGCACGAATTCTGTTGTTCATAATACAATCTCATTACATTTGTGTAATAAATTTTCCAAACGATCTACTTTCCTCTTGAAACGAGTGACAACTGTATATCCTTGCTAACAGGTTGAATTTGTGTAGAAGCTAAACACCAAGGATTAAACACTTCCAGGTTTTCAAATGTATTGGTCCGACAAATTGTTTTCCGCGTTGAAATTGCTTTGTTTTGTGCGAGCTACGACATTCTTAACAAAATATCTACGTCCTGTTGGTGAAACAAATTCTTTCAACGATACTCTTTAACTACGCAAATTAATTAAAAAATATAATCAGTTTTGGATTTCGAAGTCCCGCCAAACCGTAATGTCAATACTTAAGACTTGTGGTACATTCATTGGCAAAAACCGATGTCTCACGTCATTCGTGACGACTTCCTTAAAATTCACTTGGGCTGATGAAACCTGCAGCCCAGGAATATTTTTTGAAAAGTTTTGCTTTTAAACAAAAGTATGTATTTGGATCAACAAAAATAACTCTGCTGAAAGCGTGTAACGTGCGTCAGGAATAAAAGCAGTTTGTGCAAAATCATTAAATCTACGTGTTAGTGATAACTCTTTCCAAATCATCAGTTGTGCCCATCCTTGCATATTTAGTTAGTTCAGATGGATGGCTATGGATAGATTATCAAACCCATTGGGCTACAGCAGAGAAGACACTGAACTCCCACCAGATGCTCTGTTTGTATTTTTGAAGTGGATCATCATAGGAATGATGGTGGACAACACACCTTGCGATTTCTCTGCACGTTACTTTATTTTTTTCTTCTGTTTGTTATTGTCCATGAGTTCAGATTACGTTGAGATGCAGCAGCCAGTAATTACATGTATGATATCAATAATTGTCTAACACGGTATTGCTAAAATGAAGGTTTGGATGGGAACAATCTGGATGGTTTGCTTCCTATGCGGTTTCATTCCTATTGCTATTTTTTACGGATCCCGAGTTCCTGACCGTCTAAGCAACCAACCAAACGCAAAGTGGCCTGCGTGCACCCTCAAAATCGAGTGGTATGTATAAAAATGTTTCAAATATTTGATACTGCTTTCCTATTTATTGTTCCATTAGCTTTGAAAACTTTGCAATGAAAAGGCTTTGTCAATGTTTGAAGTTCATTGCAAGAAAATGTGCGTCAAGATTTTAATGTCACTAGATCACGTTTGAAACAGTCGGGGTTCAATATGTTTCATTTACCAAATTTGATTTTAATCTAATTCAATTTAATTCAAATTGTATGCAGACACGAAGTCCACAGTACAAGAACACACTGTCTGCACAATACAGCTTGATAAAAACAGACACAACAGAACGTTTAACAACGGCGTTGGAGGCATAACAACAAGGTTACACACACTTTCACAACGCCATTGATCGCTAACCCGTAACAAAGGCTTATGAGAGGGGGTCCAGCAGGAACATTGTTCCGGGGCCCGACAGCTACGGAAGGGCCCGAGACTGAAGCAACATTTCCGTGTTTGTTACTAACAAACTCGGAAAAATATAAAGAAGCCCGGTGATAAAACTGGTTTGGCACAAAGGGTTTGGTAAGGTAATGTGATGTATTATAATGTGAATTGTTTGCAGTGCATTTTGCTTATATGATGCATTTGTAATTATTAGCAGTACTTACAGTATTTTTGTTGAACTTAATTATTTGCGCCTACTTTGTTTGAATTTAAGACATTCAGAATTACTGTCCCAGTTTGTCCACTGAACTCCTTTTTCCTTTACATCTTTCATTTTCAAACATTTTTAAACGAATCTTTATAAAATCTCTCTCATATAAACCAAAACGTTCAAACTAAGAGATATTTCATGTGAAATTTGAATGGAAACATGCCAGTTCACAATCAAATCTAATCAAACAAAAGTAGCCCTCCAATGTTGTTCATTCGTGTAAGATACTTAAAAAGTTTAAAATGAACAGGTAACTCCAGTGTAGGGCGCAAGTGCTTTTAGTGCAACGCAAAGGTGTGCTGTTCATTTTGCTGATTGTTAAACTTGCGCCACAAGCAGATACAGGCTCTAATCCAGTGGTTCTCAAAATTTTTTACATATCTTACCCTTTTATCCAACAAGACTGCCAGATTTACCCCCAATACACTCAACTGTGCTCATTTATTGAAAACACGAAATTAACAAACTCTTGCAGTTTGGAATGATTTATAAAAATTTACATGAGCTTCAATTAACGTTTCAGTAATTTACCCCCTGGAAAATGAAATTAATCTCCAGGTGTAACTTTACCCTAGGTTAAGAACCACTGCTCTAATCAAATGTGAGTTTAGGATTCGAGGAGATACCCAGAAACCTGAAGATTTCGAAACCATACAGGAGAAACTAACCACTTACAATATTTCGATAGAATGCTTTTCAAAGCCGTGGTCGTCGGTGTTTGGCCCGTGTGGTTATTTACTGTGGTTCGCGATCAAAAATAGAAGCAGTAGTCGGTTGACGAAATATTTCATTCTGTTCCTTCATTCTTCTTATAAAAAGTAATCTCATTCCAACGATGCAGTTGATCAATGAGGTCGCAGCCTCATTTCACTAGCAGCGTTTTATTCAACCTCGATCGATTCCATTAATATTGAGACTGCGGCATTTTTTCTAATTTCTTCCTTGATAAGAGTTTACTATGAACATTCAAAAGTCATGCTTGGAAATAGTAATATTATCACATTACTTGAATACCGGTATGTTTTAGCATAATGTTTCATATGATGAAGAAACGAGCACTTCTTGTTGAAGTTTGATGCACATCAACGAACTTCAACTTTTATTTATTTCAAAATAATTTTGCAAGTCTTAGGGGCCCCAAATGAGTTCTGTTCCGCCTGAAAAGATTGCTCTTAGAGTCCATACTCACAGCACTTGATACAACACTACTCAGAGCAAGACACTGACTCCAACACTGGTCAAGGCCAGGTAAAGTACGAATGTGTTGTGGCATGACACACCCTCAAACTGACAAACACCGTAACGTCCGAGCACACAGTCACAAAGTAAAATGAGATTGTCGTGTTCAATGTATAAGGACGATTATAAGCAATCTGACTGCATTAAAGTGAGCAACCATACGTTGTTAGACTTTCTGCATCTTTCAAGACGCAGGTACACGACGTTTCTCAACAGGGCTTCAAATGTAGGGATGTTGCATTGAACCTGATGACTACTAACGCTCGCTCGCCACGGCAGGTTTCATAGAACCCTGCACCCAAATTGCTGTATGGGCCACACGCATGGGCGCAATTTTGCTGCAAAATGAGGGGGGACAGCTTAGCGTGATACCAATATAGTCATCAGGTCGATGCAGAAGTGACGTTTTATATATATACAGATTCCCAATCTCATTTCTAGAGGTGTTTTGAGAGCAACACTAATCACGCTTTGTCCTTGCAGATGATTTACATATTAATATTGAAATTTGTTGCTGATCACGGTACTGTAGTTCAGCCTGATTCCATTAATATCGTATTTGGATGTAAATAAGCACAGCAATTTTGTATAAGACACCAATTGGGTTTCATCAGAGTTGTGAGCTGAAGTGCTCAAAATACTGAATCGCATTGGTCGCACGCGCATATCACTCTTACAGTAGAATAATTCAGTTTTCATGCATTTTCTAAGTGTGGAATACAGCGCGATATGATGACTTGCTCAAGTCGCTTAACGTTACAAAGACGATAAATATTTTTCTTGCACATTTCCGTTGTTTGAAAAAGTTGCAAATCTTTTTAAATGCTACTGGGCATCATGCATGCAGCCCACCCCTCCCAAAATCTCCATTGATATCCTCTTACCAGCAGCAAAAGCATTTGGTCTAAAATTAGCGTGGCCTACTTCACAAAATGATTCCACAAAATCTATTTTTACTGTTTGTGGGTGGAGGATGTATCCTTTCGATCGCCCCTTGTTGGCCCCTGCATACATAACCACACAGAGTTGTAAAAGAGCCTCATTTTGATGGCTGAACCCGGCCTCATCCTGAAATCGCAAGCCCGAACCCAGCTCGAGCCGGACATACATTTTTGATGCCCGATTTAGGCCTGAAAGCCAAATTTACCGAGGGAGTTCAGATATGCGCAACTGCGCAGTAACAGAAAACGTTGCGTGCAGTGGCGATTCTAGAATGAAAAAACTGGGGGGGGGCACAGCGGGGCCAAAGAAAAAAGTAGGGGGCCAACATAAGATGTCTCTCTTGCATTGTGATTTTCCGTTGTAATGAAGATTCATTTGCTATGATTAAATTTATCAAACCCAACATAGGCTTGTGAATATCGTCAGAACCGTCGCCAGAAAGTTTTCAAATCGTTTAAAATTTTGCTGGCTGAAAGTTATCTGCTGTATATGCCAATCAAAGGAACTTGAACGTGAAATTAGGCAAAAAAAATGGGGGGCAAGCAGGGGGCCAATCAAAAATATGTGAGGGCCATGGCCCACCCAGGGCCCCCCTTAGAACCGCCACTGGTTGTGTGCAGGTGTAGTCGCAGGTACACGCTTTATCACACCGAAAATAGCAACCACCTTGACCAAAACTTTGGCATAATCTGGCGCAGACGTAGCATGTTAGTCAACGATAATACTGTGGAATATAATGTATCTCAATAAAAAAGAAACTATCACGAAACTATCAACGGTGGCGCAATAGGCATATCAGAAAATTTCTAGGAGAGCGCTAAAAGAAACTTTGTAGGATAGCGCTATGGACATGAAAAGCCTGTTTGTAGGCTTCTTAAAACAAGCCAAGAATCGAGTGAGTGAATGATGTTTTCGACGTAACGCCATCGCGTGCTGATTTCCTCACCGCTGTCGCTTTCTCAAAAACAGTGTTAGACTAATCCCAGCAGAGAATAAAAAACGCAGCTGGGTTTGCAAACAGAATTAGAAAAAAGTCAAAAATCACTTCACTCACAGAAGAAAAATCACAATCATTTCACTCACAGAAGTTACCGCGTTGAGCACAACAGATCTACGTCATGAGAAAAAAAATCGTTTGTCGTAACATTATAAAAAAGTTTTGTATGCAGGTCCGAAATTTGACCAAAACATTTTAACAAACTTAAGCCAGGCCCAACCAGACCCGAAAAGTCCGACCCGACTTATAACTCTGCACCATGTCATAAGTTTCATTCTAAAAGTTCCACTTGCATAACTACACAAAAATATATTTGAGGTTAAATCAAAATGCACAACGGTGAATTGACAAAAAAGTACCAAGTTTCACTTGTAACACTAAAAGAATGTCCAACATAACTTGGTGTGATGTATCTATAAAGCAAATGTTTCGCACTTGGATGAAAGCATTGCTGTATTGTGGGTTTGGTTAAACTCAAGTAAATCAGATTACGTGCGAACCAATGCATTCAGCACAAGCACAAAGCGTGAGAGTCAAGGAAAAAATAACTTTTGGTTCTGTTGGTCACCATTGTTGCGACATCACAAGAAGCTAGGATATACGTATATTTCATCCTTATTTCCGAATCAAGTCCCTACGTTTTGAGCTGTAAGTCAAAATACAGCTAGATAAATGCTGTAGGCTACATCTCCAACGTTTTGGTTGATATCCTGTTCACTAATGGTTGAAAACAATCTTTTGCTTAAGTCCCCATCCCAAAACGAAGTCTCCACAATAGTGCTGGTTTTTGTCTTCGGCAAAAGCTTCGCAGAGATTTGCCTGAAAATCTAACTTTCTAACGTTATATACACTAGCATCATTAACTTATACGCTGTCTGTTTTTGAATACGTGACAGCCTACAGACAACGGTACAGCAAAGCCAGTTACATTTCTGCACTGAGCAAACCATGGTTGTACTGTGGTCTCTCACATGTGCAGCTGTAATACCCTCAATGTTACAAGAAAATAACCTTTCTATCAGTATACCACAGAGGGTAAAATGTCGGACAGAAGCAGTTAAAAAACTTTCACGGTCTGTAGAAACTTTGAAAATGCTAAAAAGTATTTTATCGAACCTAAAATGGGCAAACTATCGGAATCAGTGATACCACACCAAACTCTGTTTCAACATCAACTTGGCTATATGTGGCCTACCACCTAATATGAAAAGCTCTTCACACAAAACCTGACGAACATCACTTTTATTTTATGCCCTCTCCAAATACAAAACCGAAAGAGAAAAAATAGGGGGTACATGGCATATTATGTCCCCCCGTCTGAAAGAGTGGGGGGACACGTCCCCAGTGTCCCCCACCAAATTGCGTCCATGCCACACGCAATCTCTGCGTGCACGACGTCCTGAAATTACACCGTAATTGTGATGAATACATGGACATACAGAAGGAACGGAAAAGAACATTTTTAATTGCATTTGAAGTTGGGGACAAAGAAACTCGCAGCTTGTTTGCGGCACAACATTGATATCGCAGCTGTCTCTGAATGTCCGCCATATCAATATTTAGTCCGCCTCTTCTGCATTGTTTCAGTCGATTGACTGTGACGAATATCAACGTATCTGGTCATAATGAAACAAGCAAGCGCTGAAACATTTTTTGAATAACAACCGAAAATAAGGAACGAGGATTGCAAATATGAAATGTGTATTCTATCTGAACGTTTGAGTTTCGTCTTTCTCAATATCTCTTTGCATTTTTTGCTTTTGCATTAATTTATGCGCTCCAAACGTCCTTTCAAAAACGATGTAATTTTGCAGGTACGACCAGTTCATATTGTATCAAAAAGTTTGCTATTCTATTTTTTTGTACGTTCCGACAATTGGAGTGATTCTGCTGAGCGCTCTCATTGCTGGCAGCGTCAGATCACACATACGTCACAGTCAATCGACTGAAGCAATGCAAAAGAGGCTGACAATGGAAAAACAAGCAGTGTTACAACTTGTCCTGATTGCAATCTCTTTCCTGATTGGTTACGTGCCTTTCACAGGTAAAAAAATGTATGGGCTGCATGTTATGTTGAAGAGGAGCTGAACTTTATTATTTGAAGTCCGAGGATTTTAGGCAGCAGCTCTTCCAATTCTGCAAAAGTACAAACAAATTGCTAAAATGTGTTTACAGTTTACGAGTTTTGGACAGTTCAACCACGTGCCAATACACAAGAGAACAAAGTGATCGACTATTGGTTTGGAATGATCGAATATTTTTTCCTGCGTTTCTCGGAATGCCTCAATCCTATCTTTTACAACTTCGGCTCAGCAAAGATGAGGAAATACACTGCAGACTTCCTTCGGAAACATTGCCGATTGCCTGCAGTGGTACTAAGAGATTGGGCACGTTCAAGAGCCAGCTCTACCCAGTCCGGGAATACCAATGACATGGGTGTGTAAAATATATGCCGCTGAATATAAACGTCCACTTCCAGCGAATCCTACCCAACTTTTTGTGTCCATACTGATCGGTTATTTTGTCCAGAGTTAGTGTGTGTCTGATATCTGTATTGGCGTATTATATTTCATAATGTTTGCTTGGAAATATCTTTCGGTGTGTTGCACGATGCATATTTGGAACCCATGAAGTTCTCGCATAATTTTAAAGAGAGTTCGCCCTGTCCAAAACTTTTGTGGTCATACGTGCACAAACTGTTGCTACAGGTGCAGTATATTTTCTTTAACTTGAAAGTAGCCAACACTTGCCAATCAACAGGAAATTTTTTAATTGTAGGTTTTTGTGACAACTTTCAATTTTTCCACAACATGCTTGTGATTCGTCTTTCTGTTGCTTCTTTCTGCTTCGGTTATTCGTAGAACACAAGCAACTAAGCTTTAATTTCCCTTCAATACCTGGAAGATAAAAACTTTTGCTCGTTAAAAAGTCAACGCACATCTACTCTATGTGAACAGCAGCTTTTTTTTGTGGTATTCATTATTGGTGACAATCGCTGTTTATGTTTTCCTGTGAGTGATATTGACATGTCAGCAATAGTATAAAACTTGATTTCTGTTCAACATCTCTGTTTCGACATTTTCTTGTGCAACAAGAAAATATCGTGAACGCCACAGATTTTTCGATTTTCAAAACCTTGAATGTTATTACTTCTTGGCCGATGCGACGTTGATGTCAAGATTTCAAACTAAGCTGAAGTAGCACAGATATTTGCTCGATCAGTCGCTGTCTTCAGTAACACGTTTACCGCAAATGTTTGCTGTAACCAACACAAGCATCACAAACGTTTGTCCAATAAAGCCAAACGGCAATGCTACGGTCTTGAACTTCCAGTATAACATATGTTCTGTCATGTGGATTGCACTTCATCAGTTAACTGCACATACATATAAAACATTGATTTAATGGTCTAAGTAAGTTTAACGACTGAATGGAGATTCGCATAGGCCTGTAGATATTTGCGTGAAACAAGTGGCATTTTGAGAATACTTTGACTGCACATTTCAAAGGCCTTTCTTTATACTGTATTTGCTTTGGACATCGTGATGGCTGGGGCTCGGGTTTGGATTGCGAAGAAAGAAGATCTATGAGGGATAATGAGTGGTCACCAAAATCTTGCCGCAGTGAGACATTTTGTGTTAATTCAATAGTATTCAGCTTCACCAAAACTTGGAAAGAGTTGCTAAAGCTTTTCTGTGGGATTAATCAGGGTTTTCAAAGGTGTTTTTGCATTGATACCGAAACTTGTTTTTACCTAATTTTGTGGTGCTGAATTTAAGTATACAGTTAGTTTTTTCTTAAAGCTACAGATCTTTTGCAATTGAACGTTTTTATTTTAGCGAATTGTGAACCCCTAAAGTAAAATGACAAGGGTTATTTCGTAATAACCATTTGAACTTAGGCCCGAGGCCCGCATAAAGAATTTTGAGTATACCAGGCATCAACATTCAAGCCTCAAAATTTGATCAATGCGCAAATAAGAGTATGTGAAAATCAATGTTTACTGTCGATACAGACGAAATACAAGATCCAAATTTGGCCCTGTTAATGCAGGAAATTGCGCTTGGACTTCCTCGGGGCAATCTCGCTTGATGCTCCAGCAGTCTGCCACCATGTTTCTGCCCCATCTGGCTTAGTAGATATTCCATAGTCATAAGGTCTTGATGAAACCGCTCACCTTGTTCATCATTAACAGACCCGGGGAATTATCAAGGTGACTATGAAGGAAATGCAGCTTGATACTCATTTTACACCCAAGGTCACGATAAGCTAACAGCATTGAAGTAACCAGAAGGTGGTAATTGTCTGACTTCTTGTTACCAAGAACGTTTCGTGTAACTGTGACAAATTCCTCATCACGTGCAAGGGTACGAATCTGAGGTCCATCGAAGACACCAGCCTTGATTTTGTCAAACCACAGTTTAGGAAAAGCAGAAACTATATGCTGAAAACATATGAAAAAGCAGAAACTATATGCTGAAAAACTATTCAGTGCCTTCAAAAACTGCTTCATCAAGCCGAGTTGTATGTGGTATGGGGGGGAAAAACGATCTTCTCTCGACTTACTATGGGTCGTGCACAATGTTTGGCATGCTTGCTTCCAAAGTTTCACGGATAATCAACTCCTTCTGTGTCCAGTGTTTCTCTAAATCTCGGCTGTCCCACATGCAAAGATGACATGGATACTTTGTGAAACCTCCCTGTTGGCCAAGGGAAAGCTGACCATTTTAAGGTCTACGCAAAGGATCCAGTTGTGCTCATGACATTTGATTAAGTTGATGACATTTTTATGTCATCATACGTTTCTCTCAAATGCACAGAATGACCAAGGGGAATTCCTCCATAAAGGTTGCCATTGTGTAAACGAACACATTTGAGGCTCTGGTTAGAGCAGCTGTGTACAACATTTTTGCTATTGCCGGCCGCATTGCTTTTATTTATATGACGTACGCCCGCCAGTGAGTACGAGGTACATATATGAGATACTGCCTAGTGCCAAACATATACCAAATCGAGCCTAAGATGTACCAAATACATAGCAAATTCATATCTGTAACAAAAAATTAACAATTTATTGGTATTTTTTTAATGCATTTTGATTGTTTCACGTGGATGATTAACAGTTACTGTTGAGCAGTGCCATCATAGAGATGCAATGACAGATTTAGTAACCACTGAAAAATTCAACCTTACAACCCCTCCAACTACATTCTAATTTCCTTTGTGGTCCAGGACATTATTATACTCTATAATAGCTGGCAATTTGCTTTTTGCACTATTAGCAGAAGGGATGCACAGCACCAGCAGAATGCTGGTTTACAAGCCATGCAATCTCCGTCAGTCACTCTTTGCTAAATATTCTGGCACTCTCGCACGCAGCGTTCCCACATTTGATTGCATTGACTGACTAAAGGCCCATACTTAGAGGTAAGTTCAGTTTTTCAGAACTTCTCAGCTCTCTTCCAATCTCGCTTTCTGCTCACCCAAAATGCATGCTCACTCCCATGTTAAGCAAAATCACTAAAATTTTTTATATAGTTTCAACACCACTATCGGTTTATCCGTTTCCGCTTTGTAATGAACCAAATAATTTTTTTTTAATCTCAACTAAAACCTCCGACAAAAATATACCAAATATATATCGAATTTTTCATATACACCAAATCAAAAATTTATATACCAAGCTCTTTGAAAATACACCAAATCTTTCTAATTTGGTATAGATATATAGATATATACCAGTTGGCAACACTGGTGCCATCGAACACAGAACACATTTGAACATACTGTGCATTGGGTATTCATTCTACAACACTTTGTAACAACACCATCCAGATTGTTACGCATCGTTTCGACTGATTTTCTTGACTTGTGTTTGTTTTGCTTCAGGATACGCCAGCACGGCCGCCAAATATTATATTTTAAATTACGTGGACGGCCGCAGATTTCATTATCGAAGGCCGCAGGTTGTGCACCGTTGGCTAAGAGCTATCCAGAAACACTCCCCATTCAGTTGGGATGTACGACGCCAGAGGCGGATCCAGGGGAGTAGTTTGGGCCGCCCTTTTTTGGTGCCTATTGAAGTTTTTGAAAAATGATGTTAACGCTGATTCCACATATCAAATTATTCTTGATATATTTTTGACGCTGATTCCACATCTGAAGTCGGTTTTCGTATACATGCTCCACATATTGCCCTACGTAATTCACCTAACTTTGGTCTCGAAGTCACGAGAAGTGCAGCGAACGCTCAATTAACTTTCGACCCCAATACACATTAGCAGATTTTTTAGCTACGGCACCTTCAATACAATCAGTGAAGGATGGAATCGGTGCGAAAAAGGTCAAACATCTCGCTGTATCTAAGAATGTGCAGTCAGTGAAAGCTAGAAGTGTTGGAAATGCAATCAAAAAAGTCAAGTCAGAGCATCAGTACTGTCTGTTCATAAGGCCCAGCAGCTATACAGATAGAAAAAAAATTGTGACACTGTTCGACAGAAGCAAGACACCGACACCCTAATGTCTGATAATAATTTGCATTACATAAAAAACCCAAACCATTTTGCTTGTGATATATGTGTCAATATGCATTATTTATGTTAAACTGTTTATGGATGTATTGTTTCTGTTGTAATTTAAGAGCTAAAAATCAAACAAGTTGAGTGTTGCTTGCGGACTTTACAGACCACAAACCATTTGGTCATTCTTATCTTAGACCAACTGTAAGATTTTTCTGGTACGTTTAACCACTTGCCTGCGCTGTTCCGTGGGAACGCACAAGTAAACCTGATTCTCATTGGTAGAAGAGCAGGATGTGCGGCTCCTTACTGTTACGTAAAAAACAGTGTGACGAGTCTCGTAGCTGTAGCAGATAATGTGGTCGGCCTCGTGGGGAAAGTGCAGTTGTTTAGCTGTGGTTTTAACGTTTTGCTGTGCACATCACCTGACAGAAGTCACAGCGTTTCGAAACTTCGCGTTAGTATGCTCGACTGTGTTCTCAGTAACGTATAGAGCTTCATTCGGTGCAAGGACATTTGTGATCGACGAGTCTAGTTCGGAGAAGCAGGCGAGGTGCGGAGTTCAAATTTATAAAGTACTGCAGTAAACGCCGGGACGATCGCCCGAGTAAATATACATCTTTCGAAACGCTTTA
>Ga0210059_1002337_pt1 | contig 29622 bp, 18 predicted proteins | sample Ectturendosymbi2_FD_188042 | JGI IMG/M metagenome (GOLD analysis project Ga0210059, IMG submission 188042) | Ecteinascidia turbinata endosymbiont from Florida, USA - Sample 2 (SPAdes) (version 2) | ecosystem: Host-associated > Tunicates > Ascidians > Unclassified | place: Key West, Florida...
TGGCGAGTTATGGCCATATCCAAAAGGGGTGTTATTTTGCCTTTTGTTAACTTTTTAGGGGTCGAAATTTTGAGCAGTTTTTGGTTTTTGTGGCATAAGTTTTGATCCAGATATGCTAGAAAGGCAATCGAGGACTTTAAAGACTCGTGAGATATCCTAGTTTCATAAAAATATTTGATCGAAAATGTGGGCCCATTCCATTGGCGTCTAGGGCCGGGCAAAGTAGGCCATAAAAACGCGAAAACACCTCCACTTGTGACGCCACCCCAAGAGAACCCCTAACCCTAAACTGAAAATTTTTTTTTGACTCGAAACTACTAGACTTGCTGAATCCGTAGAGTGTTTGAACACCTCTCTAGCTGCAGCAGTTGCCGAGTTATAACCAAAAATGCATGAGCCATTATAGTGGCTCTGGTGGTCGTTAAAGGGTTTGACATTGTGTTCAAAGTTAAATGCCATGTTGTTTTCATGAAATATGAGGGCACACTCAGAGAAATTTGATTATTCTTTGCAAATAACAAGCCTATCAAATTTTTGGCAAAGTCTTGCAACCCTATGGATTAATAAAACTGCTCTATGTCAAAAAACATTGCCAAAACGTTGGTTTGGAAACATGAACATGACGTCAAATTTTGACTTCACAAATGGTGGACACCAAATACAAATGTCCACCATATACCACTGAATGAACCCCCCCATCAGAATTTTTTTGCATACGCCACTGGAGCAGTGTGTTCGCTGATCAGAAAAGCAGTGACTTCGCACCTTGCGGAACTCTAGTACAACACAACAGTTAACAAATGTCTATCCATGTCAGTTTATCATCTACAATTAGGTTACACCAAGATACTTGTATCTCAACGCTCGTTCAATACGATTGCCATTTACATTTGCTTCGAAGGGGCCAGTGTTTACATGTTTAGAGCAGGAGCGGGGAACCTATTTACTATCACGGGCAGCATGGATTGTGCATTATTTCTGGAAGGCCGCAAAATGGATTAATTTTATCCTAAAATTCTATCTTTATCAAACTGTAAGGAAGAGTGACTTATCTGGACTTGCTACAAGGTGACACAAAAAAAACGATCATCACCAAAAATCGAATAAGTTCCAAAATTTTACTTAAATTGACACCAAAACGTCAGCTACATTAGGTCAAGCCTATGTAGCAGACATCTCCAAAGTTAATTCTGTACTACAGAAACTATTTGTTTCACTGGCACTCAAAAAATGTGCTCCAAATGAGCTCCTTGGGGCTGCAGGCGCAATTGGATCCGGCGGGCAAAGTTCTCGATGACCCTCCCGCATTCCTCCTTTGGGATCGCTCTTATTGCTGCTGTGATTGCTGTCTTCAGATCAGGGATAGTCTGGGAGTTGTTGCCATGCACCCTGTCCTTAAAGGTATCCCCACAGATAAAAATCTGGGGGGTTGAAACCGTTCAAGTCCGGTGAATGCGGCGACCACTGCGGGTCACACCTGCGACTGATCAGTCGGTCAGGGAAACGCTGCTGCAGCCATGCCAATGATTCGTTGAGGAGTGGGGGGTGGCACCATCTTGCAGGAACCACTGGAGGACCCTGACGACCACTCTCTGTCGGCCAAGTACTGTCCAGAACTTGTCAAGCAACTTGATTCCAAGCTCCTGACTTCGCCGACGCACAGACTTGCTTGGGCTGTGGACAACAGAGTCTCTGACAGCAGCAACTTTGTGTGGTGTCCTTGATGATTTCGGTCGTCCAGAGTGTGATTGTCTGTTAGTGTCTTTACGATTGAGGTTATGCACAGTCCCATGGGTTTTGAACTTGTTGACCCATCTGTAGATCATTGAGTGGACAGGAAATTCACGACATCCGAACCGTTCTTTGAATTGCAATTGAGCTGTGTGGATATACTTCTGCCGAAAATATGCCTCAACTATAAATATCTTTTGCCCAGTAGGCCATGGCATCTCGAAGGTCAAATTTGGTAGACTCTTCTACTTGGTAAATCTGAAAAATAAAAAGAATTGATTAATTATTTCAAGAGTTATTGAAGTTTACGTGATGACCGTTTTTGTGTCATCGTGTATCTAAATACATGCTTATCATGGAGCTTCGGTGTAACACGATGTTGTACTCTAACTCGGGTAACGAAAATTCTGATGCGGGACATATCAAATGTTCACGTGGGCTGCATATGGCCCGAGGGCCGCAGGTTCCCCACCCCTAGTTTAGAGTATCTGTGAATAACACATGTTTTTCAGGTATATTTTGTAAAAGCTTGTTTGCAGGTGGTTAGACAATCAATTACTTTTGCCATTTCACGAATTCACCGTTAACCCAATTTTGTAATTTTTAAAAATTATTGTCTCTCTCAAGAAGACTGCGTAATCAGCAAAAAGTAAAGTTGTTATAACACTGGAATTGCGCAAGTTATTTATAAATAGCAGAAAGAGCAACGGGCCTAAAATTGAGCATCGGTGGCTTCAATTTATTGACGATTTAGTTTTTTCCCTGGAGTATAAGCCTACCCTTTCTATTGAAAAGGCAAAACTTTGCTAATTTAAAAGCATTTCCTATTACGCCTTAGTACTCAATTATGTCAGATATATGGAGTGATTCATTGAATCGAAAGCTTTTCCAAGATCTACGAAATCGCACAAGACATAAGCTTTTATCGAGGTTTTGGAGAACATTCGCGAACAAGCGAATAATGGCCAGGGATGTGAAATTTTTTTTGCGAAGACCGTATTGTTCTGGCGCAACAAGTTGTTTTTAAAATAATCGTTCAGTCTTACTTACGTGCAGCACTTTTTCAAATATTTTTGACAGGTATTTTAGCAGTGATATTGTTCTGTACTGTAGTTTGAAAGAATTTCATTAACTCCCGACTAAAAAATTGGCAAAATTTTAGCAATTTTTTTGTCCGAAATGATACCAAGACACAGAGGGACAGTTGTATTTAATATCTGAAAAAATTGATATCAGGGTGAGGAGATTGACGGCAAGGTCTTCGGGTCATCCTCCCCGCGAAATAGCAAGTCGAACATCACATAAGAAACGAGTTATATTTCAAAAATTTATAGACATCAGCAGAGACGGTAACATAAGAACAAAGACGTGCTGCCACAAAATCAGAGACAAGCAGAAAATATGTATTTTTTTGAAAATTTTTGACTGTTTAATTGAGTAGTTTTTGCATAACCTGCAGAATCAAAAATAACTGGCTACTGCAAAATAATTTAGAATATCATTCCATATCGTGGGTTCACGAAGAAATGAGTGACATCGTTCAGTAAGTGTTTCAGCTAGGGAATTTTGTATGTTATTTTGGAAGTTTGTCTGGTTTCTCAAGATTTTAGTAGCAGAAAAGTTAAAATCTTTTATGATATAATCAGAAAAGATATTACTTTCTAACTACAAGCACCTTGAATTAAGCAAGACAAAACAGCATGTGCAAGGGTTGTCGGGTCCTTGCGGCCACTGTTCACTTTGTGGTAACTATGGAAAACAAAACAAATAAATCAATGGTGCCGTGTGTTTCACAAATAATTACTAAAACAAACCTTCCCACTCAACCAAAACTTTACATGCGCAAACTATAGTATTTATGTAGCGACTTGTGTTATTTGCCATAGGAACAATATGTCGGTCAAATCAAGAACAAATTTTCCACGAGTTGGTAATCGTACCGCAGTAATTGGAACAGACCAAATTGTGAAATTGATGAAAATAACGAAGATAAACTGACCTTGTAGCGGCACTGTTCAGAGTTCCGTGGAAACGTCAATAAACTGCCAATAGATGGAGCTTACACCGTTACTTTTGTTGAACAACCTAATTCCTTTTCTTTGGATTTCTGTGAAGATAAGTGGTATCACAAACTTGACACACAAGTTAAATATTCAAAACGTGATCCTCCAACGCATAAGAACATGCTTTTCTTTCTCTTCTGCTGAGCGCTGTTGTATTTCAGTTCTGCAGAGCGTTGTTGTGTTTTATTTTTGCGGCCAGTGTGCAGGCGTTTTTCATTCTCGTTGGTCACAGCGCTTGCAACGTGCCGCAGTGACTTGGTTGCCATACCGACCTAAATGCACGTTGACTGAATCATAACGTATGTTGTTTTAAGTCATTTCGGAAGCCTCGCCCTGCGAGATGTTTCAGTACCTTTATCTGAAAGCGACTTTTTCTAAGTGTTAATAATCGTTACATGGAGTTGGGATTTTTAAGTTGTTATTTGTGCAGAAGTTTAAGCTTCAGCGTAATCATGTTGTTGAGCAAGACGTATTATTTCGTTTGTCGCGGTGAAATTTGTTTTTTTTCATTGCAGTCTTGAGGTAATATACTTTCTCTGACCTTGTTTTGGCCTTTCAACGTTTCACACATGTTAGCATTGCTTGCAGATGATAAGACTGACGTTGCGTAGTGTTACGTGAAATCAACTTCCTATTAAATTCGAGATTGATTCCTTGTTTTCTTTCACCTGTGGAGTGCAGTTGCAAGAAAGATATTGTCATCAACTTTGTAGATATGTTTTGCTAATCATAATTGTACATTCCCTAGATCTGCAGTATCCGTGCTGCATGAAGTAGATCTCTGAGTGGAATACGCTCTCTACGATCAACATGTAGTAGACTACTGATAACTCTATTATTTAACTTTACTGGATCAGGTATTTGACCGATTGGCTCTAGCCCAATTCAAAATATCGTAATTTAGGTGGGAATAGACCATAACGACGTAAACCATTCTTAACAAATGCACAATATTGAATATAGTTTGACACTTAAAATCAATTAATGTTCCAGTTGAAGTTTTCATATGAAAGCTTAGAACCTTATTTATTAAGTACAAAGCCTATTCTTTCCATTCAATGTCAAATTTACTAGGATTGATTGTTACTTGACTTCAGAAACATTTCTGGATCTTTTTCTTGATGACTCAATCTTGTCTTGAATATTCAATTCCAGGTTAATAGTGGAGTCTTCATGTTGGAAATAACACGGGTCCCAACAATATCCACATCTTTGAGTCTGATTCATTATTAAGTGGAGGGTATTTGGCCATGGGTGTTTGGTGAAAAAAACCTAGAACTAATTTGGCGTGGTAGAAGATGAGCAAGCTTGCCCTTGTCCATCAGCACTTGACAAGCTAGAAAATTTGAGTTTGCCCAAAATTTCATTGTTTGGGTTTCTGCTGTTTTTAGCAAAATTGGTCTTTTGTAAAATTTGCACATAATTTTTTGACACCTTTGTCATCGAGGACCAGAACAGCAACCAACAGTTTGAGCTGCTGGAGCTTTCAATACATGACCATTGGTTCCCCAAGTCTCGATAAATAGAGCTGGATACAGAGATATGTACTTGTTGAGACCGCGATAATGGGGCATAACGAGGTTAGATGGCACCCGAGGCAAGAAACAAATTTGGCGCCCCTCCAAATTTGGCAACCTAAAGTTTTTCCGAAGCAAATGTGCTGTTAAAGAAAGTTCTTGCGACACTGTTGGGACTTTGAACAACTCCCCGCAGTGATTCTCTCCCCCAACGGTTGTGTCCATAGAATTTTTAATCCCTGCCCCCCTCGTTACGCTGCTGCCGAAGTAAGACCTGAGAAATTCGAGACCAAACTCACACATTCCATCACGTGACACATGTTACAACAACCCCTCTAGGCTCCATCACTGATTTGTTTCGTAATGGCATACGTTGCAGAAACTGACCATCTCTTCACTGATGTTTCGTAATGGCATACGTTGCAGAAACTGACCATCGCTAACTGACCATCTCTTCAACAGATTTTTCTGAAAGTTTCCAGGTATCAACATTAAAATTGTTTCCCATTCAATGCACAACAACGTGGGAATATGAGCCCATATAGCTAGAGAGTTGTGTAAAGCCTTAAAAGATCCGGTTATGCTAGTACCTACGATTTAAAAAAGTTTTGTAAGTTTTGGATGGTTGTTTGGGAGTGAGATATTAAGTGGGAGTATGGGGTTTAGGCTTGTTTGGCCAAATGTACCTGACCCTGGGCTCCAACATCTTAGGGGCTACGTTTTGTATATTTTTATGATGAAACTAGGAAAAAATCCTCATCTTTAGAGCCCTTGATTGGCCTTCTAGCGTTTGTGGTTGGGAAGTTGTGGCCGTAAAACAACAAACAAAGAAAAATTATCCCCTACAAAATTCCATTTATTAATTAATTTTTTATCATACCTCATTGAATTCTAGGCTATAATACGAATTATTAGAACTCTTGATCGACTTGGTAGCGATTCTGGTTCCAAAGTTATGGGAAAACATCCGGAAATTAATTAGGGAAATCCCCGAAAGTTACTCAGCAAATTCCTGCAATGTTTGGAAATTTTTTGGTATAACTTTGAAACCAGAAAGGCTAAAACAGTGGTTCTCAAAGTTTTCACATTCCTCCCCTACAAACCCAATCTGTCGTGCACTCGCCTGCGAATCCTGCTAAACACTATCAGCGGAAAACCAGGTGTTAATTCACTAAAGACACCGCTCAATCATGGAGCTGAACAAGCGAGCAATGAAACTCTGAAACAAACACAACAGCGTAACTGATCGAATGCTTCCCAGGGCGGTCAAACTGCACTAAAACACTTTGCTGTATTGCATTACGAAACCGCAAGCACAACGCAACAGCCGCGGGGCGAACACAGGGACACAATTAAGGATTGCAAGATTGCAGGCGCCACTACGTGGCAAGGACAAGGTAATCATACATTCACCACACAAACTCTGTCAATTCCTCCTCAACAACGGTCACCAATGATAACTGCAAGAATTTCACACTACCTGCTGTGAAGAAGCAACAGACGATTATGAACCAAACAGACTCTTAAAACATTAGTTGCTACAGCTAAAGCAGCTTATACCTGCAAGTTACTGCGATTGCTACCTGACAGGCGCATATTCCGCTTGATCATGGGGCTGGTTGATAATCGCAGTTTTACTCTTAGCACCGGCAACGACAAAAGGAGCAGGTTACGGCGCCTCAAGAACGGCGTCCCACACAGATCCATCCTGGCACCGTTCTTTTCAACATCCACATCTCTGATCACCCTCTCCAGAAACTATGCATACGCCAACGACCTACTAATCATGTATGCTGTTGGAGACTGACTAACAGTGGAAGGAATTCTCAGAAAGGACATAGCAAACGTAAATGAATACCTCTAGACCTGGTCGTTACAGCTCAGTACTACAAAAGAAACGTTGGAAGCAGAACCGTTGCCAAAAAGCCTTTATTAAGGCTAATACGTTTGTGCAAGGGGACTGACATTCTAAAATTGACAAAAGCTCCACTAGCCCACCAAGACGCCATACTGGTTGGCAGTCATCCACCTCAACAACAAGGAAGCTAAACGTGAGCTGAAAGTAAACCACAACAACGAAACCCTACCCTCCTGCTCCGAGCCCACATACCTCGGAGCAGGGACCGAGTTTGCTAAAAAACTTTGGGGGCGACAAACCTTATTGTTTCCGTTTCGATGACGTCACCATGTTCGCCCAACCGTACCACGACCTTTTTGCAAAATTGGCCAGATTGGGGGCACATTATGGAATTGATACCTGGCTACGCCCATCGTTTTGATATATCAACTAGTGATGTATACAAGCACACAACGGTGCTATATCTAGATATCTAGCCCTTAGCATTGCATTTAATATAAAACCACATTATTTCTGAGAGCTTAAATAGACACAATTATGCAAAAAATTGTGATAATCAATCCAAACTTGGTCAGTTTCGATAAATAAAGTATACCGGTACTAACAGTCAGGACATAGACCAAATCAAAAGATCTTTTGGTAAATGCTAGCAGTGGAACCAGGCGTGCAGCCAGAAATTTTACTAGGGCTGCGGAAAACAACAACCGAATTTCAACATTTAAATATTTTTGATGCTCCTTGTTTTTAAACCATCATCCATGAAACTTGCGTATTTCTAGCGTTTTCTCCTGAACATTTGTGTTCGCATTTAAGCCGACAAATAAAAAGTTAGCTTTCATTGAATTGACAAGTTTTAAAAGTTTTGACAGTGAAGTCCCAAGCTTCTAGTTTGGATCTTTACTTTAGATCAATGCTCATAAATCTTTTTTGCAAAAGCGCTAGTAAACCTCTCAATGCCCAATATTGAACTTGAGCAAGACGTCATCGTGGCGGCCTTTGCGATTGCCCATATACTGCATTTACAAGCTTCTGACGTACACCAACACAGCACGTTCAACCGCAGCTAAACAGCGACTTTGCTCTGAGGCACTGATATCCGAAGTAGGTCTTCTTCAAAACTTCCGCGCATATGGGAAGTGGATCCCGTTTTCACCTAATTTTTGAGCAATTTATTCACGTCTGTAGTTGATAATCGTATACGCTAGAGCCTTTCACCGCGTTTGAAAAATGTTTGTATTTTTGATCATCCGTAAGATATATGGCTATGTTCAACCTATTCCGTAAAGCCTTTGTAGCTACTTTAAACTTACTTTACTTAAATTGTTTGATGAGACTGCTAAACTGAACTGACTTCGTTGAAATGTAAGATGGAATTAAACTGTAAACACAATAGTAAACCCAGTATTACAAAACTTACTGGCTGCGCTCAACTGTAGGTAAAGATGGTTTAGCACTGCACGTAATTAAATTTGAACAAATCACGGGATTCTTGAAAATATACTACCTTATCTGGGGAATTTGAAGCCTTAATGGGAAAAAATTAAAATTTAGTTTCATTTTAGTCAAATGCACTTTGCCAACAAGACAGATTGCAAGCTCAAGGACGGATATTAGGAAGGATAAGGAGGCAGTCACCTCGGGCCATCTTTTTCAGAGATATCGTGTCCCCCCCTTGAGAGCTTTGTACCATTGTTTAGTTAAAAAGGTGATGTACCACTCTAGAGCCGCATTTAAAGCTCTGAAGCAAGTCATATGCTTTTCAAAATAAAGCAAAAATTATGGAAAAATGTGTCATAGTAGGCAGCTTTCATTTGTGTTGCTGCAAAACTTTGCAAAATTTTATTCTTTTCATATGTATCTTATGCTCTTGAATTTAGTTTATAAATTGACATGTGAAACTAATTTAACTTCTTTATACACGCAATCCCACATCTACCTTTCGCAATGGCGATGTTTTGGAGCCCCTTTCTGAAAGCTTGCCTCCAAATTTTAATATGCATCGCCGTAGAAGTTATCTCAGTATCTGTAAGTAATGGCAGTGTCAATTCCCTCAGCCCTTGCAAAATGAAAAGCATCTTGTTACTTACGTTAGATTTTGTCGTTGACTCTTTTCGTTGCACTTAAATGATTTCACATTATTTACTGTAGGATAGGGTGGCTATTAACATCAGATGAAAGTTGAAACACTGAGCTTGTAAACAGTAGGTGGGAGTCTAATATCTTGACAAGACTGATATTTACTCTCCGGCAAGGTAAATAGAAATCATTGATGAAAACGTTTAGGCTTCACATAATTGTGATTGAACCGCCACAATAAATAAATATCTAGAATGAATGCTATTGTTGCTAGACAGTTACTATGGCACAATGAAGAAGATTTTGAAACTGAATCGCTTCTATACAAACTTTGAACTTCAAGACATAAAATTTATATCACGACCATATTAACGCATCTAGTTTTAGAACTGCGCAAAAACAAAAATCTACGATATTGATTTAAGGCGAGGCGCTGACACTGGAAACAAGGATAGATTATATTTGCAACATCCACGGTTATCAAAGAGGAATTTGCGATGGTCTTGAAATGAAGCTTACATACCATTACATGGGAAACAGCAAGCTAGTGCGCCAAAAACAGCTGCGAAAAGCGCTACTCCAATTGTTTTGTACTTGCAGCCATTGATTATGATTGCAAATAATCAGATACAAGCTTGTGTTCGACTAAAAACTGAAATAGGATAGGTTCCTTGAGGCAGTTTCGTTGATTTGCACTAAAGTATGTTTTTGGCTTATACTTCAAATATTTTATTAACCTGAAAACTTTGGAATTGGGGGTGGTGTTGCCTTGTTGTCCCCCATAGCTGCGCGCCTGCTGGCAACCGTATTCTGATTGCGAGCTTCAGACCAGCGCAGGAATTCGTCATTGAGCGAAGTTTAAGTGCACACCGATTCGGTAATTCAAATTAACTAACACAATATTCAACAATCATGACAATTCTGTTTACATAGATAATCTGTATACTCTGTCTGCAGATAATACAGTGATAACGTTCATTTTCCTCATTTATGCCCTGGTTTTACGCTGGGGAAATGTTTCCAACAGTAATGTAACCATTAAATTTGCACAACTGCATTACTTTTCATCACAAAATGTTGGGGGCACAAAATACATTACGCCCCCCCGTCCCCTAGTTGGGAGAGACATGTCCCCCAGTCTCCCCCATAAACTCGGTCCCTGCCTCGGATTAATGTTGGACAGGTCGCTCAGGTATCGCCGGCACCTCGATTTACTTCGCAAAAAGTTGACATCACGTGTTGCAATTCTTGAGGCATCTTGGTGGTTCTGGTGTTGCGAACAACCACTTTAGTCCTCGTACAGTTCAACCGCAGAGCACTGTGCTCTGGTGCCGCAGTGCTCACACTTGCCTCATTGATCCTGCCACCAACCAGGCCTTGCGAAGTGAGACTGGATGCATGCGTCCTAGACCAGCGGACAACCTTCCAATCCTCGCAGGCATCCGACTTGCTGAGCTTCGTCGCAATGGAGTCTAACTATCTCTAGCACGTCGTGCCATGGAGCCCAGACATCTGCTCCACTCAGCGCTCACCTATCCATCAAGTGGGAATGCACGGCATCTCAAATTGGGACGCCCATTTTGTACCGGCTCCACAACAACTCATCAGTTCATCTGACGACAATAACTGAAGCGCGGTGAATGTAGAAAGGTTGAAGAGCACCACGAGACATTGCACTTTCATCCCCAACCAACTCTCCGGGAATGACCCTGCCAAGAACAGCCTAAGTCCGGCTTTACCGCCTCCGCACCGGTGGTGGACGTTTCCGCTCCTGCATGTACAAATTGCTTGTGGCCTCCGCTGCGGTCTGTGAGTGTGGCGCTGAAGAACAGAGCGTCGACCATGTTGTCCGCCAATGTCCAATTCACCGACCTCCCTTTGAACTGCACGGCCTGACGTTCCTGGATGATGAGACAATTGAATTTTTGCTCAATGTCGGCCCTGAAATTAAGTGTGGCCTAGCAGTTTCTGAAAGAACTGACTCAAACGACGAAACAGCTTGTGGTTGCGTACAGAACGGATTCCAATCTAAACCAACCTCGCTGTGCAGTTTTTTATGTGTTGAAAAAAACTAATAATAAAAACTTAAGTTTTTTTTTAACCACAACCTTCCTCCCCAAATCCTGCCTGGAACAAATTTCCTCCCAAAATTTAAAAATTCCTCCCTTGGTGAGCCACGTGACACCCATTTGAGAACCACTGGGCTAGAAAGTCAATAAATTTTGAGCCACAAAATCGCCTCGTTTGGTCGGCTCCCAGGGGACTATGACGCCATTGGAATGTAAACAGGCTGCGCATGAGCATACTACCATCATGTAAACAGAAAGAAAAAAACGACATTAAAAATTGAAACAATTTTTATTGCAAGTTACATGACTTTCCCCATGTTCAGAGGGTCTGAACAGCTCTCTACCTCAATATGCTGGCAAGTCATGGCTGGTCAAATTTGACCTGACGGAGCCAATCATACGTTTAGCGTAACGTTTTCATTTATGTCGCAAATTGTTTTTTCAGCCATAAGTTTGGTTCCAGTTATGCTGGAAAGCGAATCAAGGGCTCTAAAAACGCGGATTTTGGCCTAGTTTCCAAAAAACGTTTGAGCCATAAAATGACCCATTGGGTTTGCGCCCACAGTCAGGTAAACTCAGACAAATATGAGAAAACACCCCCACTTGTAACGTCCCCCACGGACAACCCCAATTCCAAAACGAAAAAATATAATCTGAACTAGATGACTTGCCTAATCCGTAGAGGGTTTGAACACCTCTATAGTTAAACAGGCTGGCGACTTATGGACTTTCAAATTTGGTCAAAAAGTTGCCAGCACGGGATTCAGAGGGTTTGAAGGGTGGCACGCCAGCTTTCTGGGTCAGGCTTGATAATCCCGATTCCGAAAACGTATACATGCCTTCCCACATTTCCAGAATATGTGTTGGACTGCATTTCACCTACGAAACAGCGTCCATTGCACTACCATAGATGTTAATGTACATTTTCATAATGTCAATGCCGCCTACACAAGCGTTAAGCCACCCTATTGCAGATTTTCTGGTGACGGGTTTTCTGTGCACCCGCAACATTTATTAACATGAAATGAATCCTAGTGACCGACAACCAATGAAAACTCGCAGTTTGTAAGAAAACATTGCAAGGTTGACTAATCGACTTTGATACTGTATCTTCCCGTAGCTCCTAAATAACTTCCTGAAAATATGTGGAGTTGCTCCAAACTGAAAATAATTAGAATGTATTCTCAGAGACGGATTTACGCATAGGCCAAATAGGCCATGGACTAGGGCCCCCACAACTTCTTTCTTTGACAATTCATTACTAACCTGAAATTTGGGAAACTGCGCAGAGGCATAACTTCACAATATAGTTTGAAACGAGCGAAAATGCAAATGTCAAGACTCTTATCAGTACAATAACAACACGATCATATTGTTTGTTACGCAATATAAAAATGACAATACTGCTTTTCATCAGGCTTCTGCAGAGTCTGGAGGTTTTGCGTCAGAATCTGATGTTACGGCTGTCTTAAATTGTGACAAACTTATTAACATCGCTTGCCTGAAGGCATGAAACAAACTTTGGATAGACTGTGAGCTGTTGGATATGTTGGTGGCGAACAGTTAGTATTAGTTTATGCAGATAATTACATATTTGTCCTCTTCTTCATGGATACATTTGTTTGTGCTTGCAGGGGCGTAACGAGGTTAGATGGCGCCCGGGGCAAGAATCAATCTGAAACCACTATGATCATGTTTGGCACGCCCATGTTAGAACCTGAGGTTTTCAAAAGCAAATTTACCGTATTGGAGAAAGTACTTGTGACATTGCTGGGACTATTCAGCGTTGCCCACAGTGATTCGGCGGCCCATAGTGATTTGGCGACCGGGGAATTGTGCTCCCCTTGGGTCCCTCGTTACGCCCCTGTGTGCTAGTTAGGGCTACCTGGTGACGGTTTCTAATGTGCCTTGCAGAATAACTTGGAGCAGTGGTGTAGCCGCACATTTTCACTGGAGTGATCAAAAACAAGGATGCTTCGCTTTTGCTCATGAATTTGAAGAAATATACACCAAGTGACGACATTTTGCTACAACGATCCACGAGTCCCCTTAGTGACTTGACAACCCGAAGAAAGGTTTTAACTCCCCTACCTTAAGTTCTTTTACAGATTGCTACTGTGGGTGCGGTGACGCAAAACGATGGCGTACCTAGCAAAAGCAAACGTACCGACTGTAGATTGCTAAATGAATTACGCAGCCCGCACGCCAACAGTACACAGTATTAATTGGTTAAATTCTGGATTTGAAAAAATCAAGGTAAATTCTGAGTACAAGATGGCTGCTGTGTATCTCCAACAAAGACCGACCAAAACTTGCGTATTGCAAAACATAACCAGGAGATACGTGCACAAATGTCCGCATGTTCTAGTTTTGTTTTTTTAAGTCAGGTGAGGACCAGACCGTAGCATTTCTCAAAATTGCAATGAGTAAACATCCAAACAAAAGACCACACCAAAACTTGCATTATGCGAACTGTCAAAGGTAACACTGGCAGCATATTACTGTGCTATCAAATTAAAAGCCTTCGGCAGCTGGCTTAGTCGTGAATGTATAGCGCATCATGAGGATGAAAAATACTACGAATTTGAGCTTTATCGAATAATTTTGGTTTTTCTCACAAAAAGTAACTTTTTGGAGAAAATACTGTATTTCACAAGAAGCTCAATAAACTTGAAAACATTTCGCCTCGAATCAATCTGAAATCACTATGATTTTAGATCAGCAGCATACTGTATGCGTGTAAAACAAGGTAGTTGATCGGGAATGATAAATACAGAAAGACGAATCGGATCCTAGAAACGAGATATAAGGCGTGAGGTAGTAAAACGAACGTGAAACGTTCCACAGAAACGTTTCTGCACATGACAGGTATGGAACACGAAAGTATTAGAGCTTGTAACCATTCTTAATATGCAACGATGATTTCATGTTGATGACGTTGCATGTGCGCTTGAAAGGTGTGTAGATGCTGTTCCTAACTCAACGTGGCGTGTGTGCAGAGATCCACTACCACTTGTGGAACTGAAAAAGTAGAAAATAAATTTAATTTTTCTAATCTTTCATGACCTCTCCCGAGGAACGATTTCAAAGTTGCACAGCAGTGCTCTTTAAAACATGCGTAACGTTAAGTTAAACACATCACACTTTTACTGGAACACGTAACAGATTTAGTGGAATACGCAACAGAAATTGCCTCTCAACTCAAACATCAGTAGCATATCTAGGATTTCCCGCGCCCGGGGATAATTTCAGTTTGGGCGTTCTCACCCGGCCCGTTCGTGGCAGCATAGATGCGAAGACTGAGTTCGTAGCAAAGAGGTGTCAGAAGCTGACTCGGGCCGCGCATATATTTGTTTCACTCGGGCCGCGCATATATTTGTTGTTACCGTCTGAAATCTTCAAATGACGGCACGGAGTTGACGTTAGGGCCTTTGAAGCTTGGAAATCATTAACTACCCTATCATCGCTTCGCGTGGAGCTATCCCCACTTTGAAACTTCGGTAACGATTGAACTTTCAAATGATTTCAGTGCCAAATTCAAAAGTGCTATCCGAACTGTAGCCACTAGTGCAACAGAATGCAAAAACGTAAGCAAAATTGCTCCTTGGTCATCTGCAAAAATCTCCCTTAACGTAATGACATAATTTTATCGGCACAAAAATATTCTGATAACACAGCATGAAATTGACTAGAGGTGCCCCTTGTTGTCTGAAGCACTTTCTTTCAGAGCCATTTGAAGATCCAGAATGCAGTGGACCCGCTTGATCCCCTCTCCTGTCAGGTCTGCTCAAAATCACCGCTGCTTCGTGCTGCACGGGGTCCTCGAACATTCACTCCCAGACTCTGACTTTTAGAAGGTCATAAAGGACTGACTGGGAGCAGAATCACGACTACATAAAAGAGAAGGACAGACAGAAAAAGGGCAAATGATTTTATGCAAAACTACTCGGCAAAAGTAAAGTTGCAATATCCTGAAACATTTGTTTTGATATAGCACCCTGAAAAGTTAACAGAAAATAAAAGAAATGCTGTGATGTCATGCTTTACTTGTTATGATCTAAATTCAAAGACAAAGCTTTCTTGCCTATACTGCTGCAAATTTATCGATTATATCGTCAAAAAGCTGATTTGATTTAAATGTGTTACATGCAGGGGTGGATGTCAGAAGTTAAGTTAAGGGGTTAGGGGCTGGAGTCAACTTTTACAAAAGGGGCCGCAAAACAAGTTTCTAAAGAGCCCCTTGGCGCAATTGCAAATAATATTTGTTTTATTTTGGAAATGTATGAAATGTTTCAGAGCTTATTAAACGTGGCTGCAATTGACCAATTGCTGTATTTGATGGTGCGTTGTCGTGGTGTCTGTTTTTTTCTAGCATTACCTGTGCGGAGCAATTTACCTTTTTTGTCACTTCGCCTATAGCGACACTTTTCGTCGGTGCCACAGAGTATTTTGTTCGTTTATAACGACAGTTGCCACTTTTTTAGTTTGAAGCGTGCGCTCGGTTATACGAAGCCACCGCACAAATCTTTCATGACCGAATAGGAATGCAGGCTATTAAGTGGCTGGTCGTTCAACCGTGACAAGTTTTATATGAGAATGGCATCAAGAATAGCGCCGGCAATGGAGGCAAAACAAGCATAGTCAAAACGCCAAGAAATGAACACCTATGCTATTGGACACCTAAACATGGATCTGTGAGAGATGTCATCAGTAGAGTAAGCCTATGTCACCAGCGTTGTATGAAACGTCTTGAGCAACGGATAAGTGATGCAAATGTTAATGTTCACGTTACAGACGAAAAGTCGGAAGAAGAAATATAAGTAAATCAGTATTTTATTCAGCGTTCACCTCATGTATTTGCATTCATACGTCTTTTTGCAAATTAATATTTCTAGGTTTTTCGCTAGTCATTGTTTTTTTTTTCGTGTACAATTTGGGTTTATTAGAAATTACTGAATGGGAGACCTGTTCGCAACTGTTCGCTTTGCAAACCTTGGTGTTCTTCATGAGATTTCACAACTGGGTGCCAGCGATTGGCATTAAACATTTTGTAAATCGTAATTATTGGCATCCGCTGACATTTGACATTTAGTAATTATTAAATAACATCCGATCTCAATTTGGCACCCCCAAAATATTGCTCCCAGGGGCAGATGTCCCCCCGTGCCCTTTAGTTACGCCACTGCCCTTAAGGTCACGTGCTCCAAATTGTCAAAATCGATATGTTCTTTTTATCATAGTGCTGTGTTTCTATCCAAAATGAATATTTATTCTAAAACACTTTAGTCAAACATACGTTCTTTTGCAGCCATATAACTATACTTGCCTGACTCTGGACTTCAGTCTCTTCCACAAGCTTTCAATGAAACTGGAGTAAAGGATCGGATTGAGAACGCTGTTGATTGGAAGAAGAACTATGGCCGCCACAGCGTAAGCGATCTTATCGATTTTCATCACTCCGAAATTTACGAACACCATGATGCAAAGTGGAACCCAGCACCAGAAGTCCGTCGCAATGAGGTGAAAAATTTTATTCTGAATGGCTGTGGAAAAGGTAAACGATTAAGGGGTTATCTCAAGTGTGAATAAACGTTTATCAAAATATCTGTAATTGGGGGTTCAATGCATGTTTATACGAAAACCAGTCTTTCGGACCAATGGAAACTCGATGTTGTTTCACGTGCGTTGAACAAGCAATCCTAATTTAAAGCTTGTATCACTGATATTGAAAAATATGAATTTGATTATTCTGTAAAGTGGCACATAATCTGCCAGTATTTCGTTCACAAAGCTTTGTGTTATACAAGTGTTTTCATGTTTTCACAATTATCATAAAGATTTCACAAAATTAATTTTCAGTTAGGTGATGATGGCTGTTCCGCAACGGATGATCTGATAATAAAAAATGTTGAACAGAGCATAGGAATAGGAGCAGGCAACTTTTTTGGTGTGCAAAGGATATTTTGCACGAAGTTCCCAAAATTTGCTGGAACAACTTTAAGCGACGAAGCATCTCCCAACAAATATTGTTTAGTTCTTGGTACATTATATTTTCCTCTGCTATGTTTCCGCAGACTTGAAAACAGAAAATTTGTTACTTGAAATTTGGTTCCCAATATCCAAATGAAAAAATGTAGCCTACGCTAGACTGTGTATAAACATTGTCAGAAGCCAGCTGGCTCAGTATTTTTGAACAGCGCTGACAGTTTTTCCATTTACATTCCAGCTGTTGCTATCAGCAAGGATCCTCAGACCTAGCTGAGGTAGGCCTAAAACTGCTTCCTTTAGTATGGCATATATCATATTATTTATATTATTACTATGCCATGAGCCTCACAACATTGTCTGTTCAACATGTGTTCCAAACACCTAGCTGCAAAATGAAAAACAAAGGCTTTTAGGCACTTGTCTGGCGTGGACCCTACGAATATGAAGTAGATACCAGACATGGGGGAGATTACAGTGCAAATGTAATCGATTACGATTACTTGTCACATGCTCGATTACGATTACGAATAAACAAAATCGCAATGTAATCGATTACAATTACAATCGCGATTACGTTTGTCCAAATGATTACAATCACGATTACAATCGCGATTACGTTTGTCCAAACATTCTCAGAAAGAACCATTTGCATGGTTTGATGCAAGTACTGTATATGTTTAGACAACATACAATACGAATAAATGTAATAAGCAAAATTACCAATCTGTGAGGATTAAGCACCGGAAAAAAGAAAAATCACAGTAAACTAATTGTTTACTGAGCAGTTTGTGCAGTCAGCAAACCAGTGGAATAATTAGAGGTTTTAGCCATTGGGGAAAACTTAGCTGAACGAGGCCCACTGGCCATTTTAGGGGGTCACTAGCCAACACTCAAGACAAAAACCTGATAAAAGATGTTGAATACGGATGTGGTTGGATATACTTAAACCCTAAAATTTCAAGGTCAAATACTTCGAAAAATGCACAAAAACGACAACCTACTGAAAACCAAAAGAATACTAGAATTGAACTATACGTTAAGTGGGGAGCCGGTTTTTGCATGTAGATAGCCAGAGGGGAAATTCGCCCCTGCCTCCCATCAGTTATGCCTCTGCAGCAAACACGTTAAACATTGATTAAACAAAGCAATCGATGTTTGAAATGTTTGCTGCAGTTAATAGCATCAACGCTTCGAAGCTTTTATCAGTCAAACGACATCTATCAGGTTGGAACTTTTGTCCAGCAACACTGAAAACTCGTTCGTTAGTAATTTCAAAATTGCTGACTATTTTTTTTCAAACTGCGGGTTATGATGTATTCAGCTGTGTGATGGCCTTTGGATCGTTTGCAAGTGCAGCATGGGATTTTAGCTTTTTCATTTGAAATGAAATGAGCAGTGATGCCATTATAGCTGCGCATCTGTCTATGGGACCAAAAGTCAATGGTCAACTAAACCTCGCTAATTTCCTTTGAGTTTCTTTTACCAGTATCCGTAGATGATCTCTGTTCACATGCTAGTTATCAGCTTTTTGGAAAGGTGATTTCGACTTGGGTTAAATTACCTTATTCCTCTGAAAAAAAGTTAATTTGTATAAATTACTGTACTCCTTATATACATAGTTTACTACAGCATTTACTTTCATAGGTTCAATCTGAATATATATCAATAAAACATCGTGATGTACCGCTATATCTTCTGCTGCCGAAGTGTCAGACCATTTTTTAGAAAGCTCTTATTTTTGTCGCTACGTCTCACTACGTTACATTTGGGGGGCAACAGGAAGGCTAGCTGGAACAAAGCGAGATTTCGTTACAAACGCTGTGCTTGCCGTTACACTATCTGGATTTAAAGCACACAGACGGCAAATGACCTCCTCTGAAACATATTTGAAACAAAAGATGCTAAAAAGAGGAAACCCAGCCACCAACACTGCGGTTCATCGCATGGTGATGTAGAATGAAGATTCCTAAGTTTAATCGCAAATTTAATCGTCGATTACGATTAAATGTCATTTTTAGCCAGTTCAATCGATTATGATTGCTCAAAAAACTGTAAACTGTAATCGATTACGATTGATGATTACGATTACCCCATGTCTGGTAGGTGACCTGCAGTATACTCGATTCCCACAGCATACAATTAATAAAAAACATAAACGAAATGTCTTCTTTTGCCAAAACTTTTAAGTGATTGTGTTACACATAAACTCTCAGAAACTCAAACACGAAGTTACCAGAAAGAGTTTGTTGATTATATATATGTAATGTGTTTTTTATGACACAATAAAGTTTTGTTTCTGTACTCAATAACAGGGAAGTATGATTTCATTAATGTTGTTAAAAAAATGTCTAAGCTGCTTTGCGCAAATATTTTGAGATTTTGCCCACATTTTTGACAAATCAGAAGTTCTGGGGATGCCCTTGCTCCCTCTATACACCCGGCTCCTATAACACTGTAACAAGTAAATCTTTTCATTGTGATCTTACAGAATGAATCAAGATGTGCAAAGTTTGGTCTTGTGAGTGGCACGAGTACTCGTTGTTGGGCGCATGGGCAGCACGTTTCCTGGCACCACTTGTAAAAATCTCAACACAACAATGCATGCCAAGTGCCTGTTTGTCTCGTGACATTCAATGTCGCAAAAATCCGTAAGTTCAACCCTGCTTAAAGTGAGTTAAAATAAAAAGACCTGATAGTTCATGTTAGAGAGATTTCAAAAATTGATGCTCCAAGTGACACAGTTGTCGAACCAACTTATCGATCTTGACATTCCTTTTGGCCTAAACGACTTGTGCGTTAATACAAATCACTGAAAAATTCGTTTACTAGTGAAGTGGAAATAAATTAATCAATCATTCAATCAGGAGTGAAAATTTTCTGAAACTGATTTCGAAACTCATACAAAAATACCATTCTCTTTGTCTTTTCTTTGAGATTGCTGGTTCATGCTCTTAGCAGCTTTTGTCATGACTGCAATATAAGCGACTGCGACAAATGCAAACCCAATGAAGTTGAGAATGGTCACCGAAAGTGAGAACATCCACGCTCCATCCATTCTGGTGACAAAAATCGTGGGTATGCATACGCTGCTTTCACTGTAATACCTGCAAAAAAATAAAAAGTATCTGGCATGTTACGAATGGAGAAACACTGCTGCTGTCAGAAAATGTTCCATTATCGTGTGGGTACCTTAGTAGCCCAATACTTATTGGGGTGCCAACCAAAATTAGGATTTTTTGAATGTTATCCTCAAGAGAGTAGCATGAGGCATGATTCCGGTAAAGGCAAGTTATTTGAGCGCTTGGTATGTAGAGCATGCGGAAAAGCTATGACTACATCAGAACTTGGAATGCTTACCCAAAGGTACGATGGACAGAAAAACTCTCATTTCCCAAATTGTACTTTGACAAAAACTTTTCCATTTCTGACCAAGACTCAATATTCAACAAATTTTCAACATCAGTGTCAGAAATCCATGAAAACTTTGGAGAATACGTCACTAAACGTTGAGCATATTGTTGTGCTTCTTCCAATGTTACAACTTTACCAAAGAATGGGTGGTCGTCTATCCAAGCCTTGTTAACAAATACTCCTTGGTTCCCTACTATCAGAGGAATAATAGCTAATGCGATAGAGATTGTCCATGCTGTCACGATTGAAGCAACCACAGCTTTAGGTTTAGGAAAGCTTCTTGCAGGAAACGGCTGTAAGAGAAAACATTCTTTCACAAGGAGGTTGAACAGGGCATTATAAAAGTGGAAGATTCTGATGAATTCACGAGTCTAGATCTTTGTCATAAAACTTTTGTGTGAACTGCGTGTACTTACATAGTAAACGGCGTAGACACGGCTGATGGTGAGTAATACCATAGTGATCATGGAGGTTTCGCTTGACAGAACGACCAGCACACCCATTGTTGTACAAGCTGGACTTGAAAGCCATTCCAACGAAATATTGCAATACCGTCCTTTATATACAGCTCCCGCTATTCCAAGCATAATCAGATACACTCCCATCAGCAGATCCGAAAGAGCCAGGTTGAAAATCAAGAGATGGTTTGTGGTAAAAGATGCATTTTCATATCTCCTGAGGATTTGCCGAAGCTTTTTTTGCTCCGAGAATATGACTGCCTAATAAATAAATATATTTTCACACTTTTGTCCTGGAACATCACAGCAGTGTTCCAAATGGAAAAAAACTTACATCATATTTTATAAAAAAGACTGATGAGAGTTGTATGCATGCAGATAATAAACAACGAGGAACTGGTGATATGCAGCTTGTCCTTTCTTGTTCCGTTCCCCTTAGTTTAAGTCTAGGACTAGAAGCATTCTTCAAATTAGCTGAATAGCGTATATCGTATCATAAATGCTCCTGTGGCTTTTAGGCGCTGAAATTGATGGCGCGAAAATTGAACCATTGGCATTCCGTTCGACATTTTTGTTAAGTCCACTAGTAGAAGCCAACATAGATTGTTCGGTTTCCTCGTGTAAGTTGACTACCTTTCTTTTTGAGTGTATGCAGAAACCAGTGCCTGATATGACGAGGACGTTTTGAGTAAATGCCCCTTTTAAGGCCATTTGCATGTTTTACCTCATTACACTCACCGAATTTCCGATCGTTGCCAAAATACCCATGATCCATGAAATTGCGCGAAGAAACGGATTTCCAATCAATTCGTAACGGGACGCCAGAATGTTCTCTTTCTTTGCAGCAGAGCTTGTAGGACATTCATCACTCCAGTCCGTGCAATCCTTTCGGCTGTCAAATACCTGAGTAATAAATGAAATGAAACTAAAATAAAGGCACGTTGACGCACATTTTCATTTTCCTTCCTTTTGATCGCCACCCACCTTGTTTATGGCTACAAAAAGCGGCTTGCCGTTTTCACAATAAAATCTTTCTGTTGTGGAAGAGTTTTTTTCGTCGTCTTCGTTGTCACAGTTGGTGTTGAAATCGCAAAACTAGTTTCTAGGAATTGATACCTGTTAAAGATATACAATGATCACTGCGCAACACGAGAAGTAGTGTATAGCACCTGAGCTGAAAGCAGTTGAGTCCTTTCAGTATTTGTTGCAAGCTATATCAATTAGATTTACTACCATGTTTTGTCTGCTATTGCCATATATTATGACTGTGTACCTCATTCTGTGTCTTAGTGTGAGCAGTAGGAGAAGGAAGTTCATTTGTGTAGGTTTTGAACCAATGGTGCTTGTGGGATTTTCCCTCATTTTTTATCCACATCGTTCGTGTTTGGGAAATGCACTCCTCCTTCCCTAATGCAGTCATAACATAAATATAGCTAGTGCAATGTGTTTCAGGGTTTCGTTCAAAGCCTCTGATGAAAATATGACAAATGGGAAAAATGCTCTTAGAGAGAACAGAAGTGGCGGTAACTCTGCTTGTCGTTTTTTGAAAACTTAGCGTTGCAGTAGATGAAACTTCGTGGAAAATGACATAATGAATTAAAAAAAGGTTAAATTCATAAGGGAGAAAAGTGAGTAGACACATTTGAGAGAACTAAAGAAGCTTTAGCACTGATGAACTGTTTTGGAGTGTTTTTCCAGAGCTTCGTTCTGAGTGGGAAAGAACGTATTAGTAATGCGCATTTGCTGCTTGGTAAAGAATGATATGCATAAAGCTCTTTACTTCTTGACGACAAGCACTGTACATAATAACGACAGGCGAGTCCTAAGAAAGTAGCGTATGTCGTAGTCAGGCTTTAATCTATGTTGCCATGAGCGCAATTTTGTTGTGAAACATGGGGGGGGGGCAGCTTGGTGTGAAATCAATCTAGTCATCCGGTCGCTGCAGAAGTGACGTTTTATACATACAGATTCCCAATCTTACTTCTAAAAGTGTTTTAAGAGCAACACTAATTACACTTTACTTTGTCATTGCAGATGATTTGCATATTAATATACTTAAATTTGTTGCTGAATCAGGCGCGTAACGAAGTTAAATGGTGCCCGGTGCAAAAAGCAAGTTTGGCGCCCCATGTTCGAACATGAGGTCTTTCGGAAGCAAATCTACTGTGATGAAGAAAGTGCTTGTGACACTGTTGGGACTTTTCGGCGCCTCCCACAGTCATTCCGCGACTCCCGCAGTTATTCGGCACCCGGGGAATTGTGCGCCCCTGCTTCCAATAATATTGCATTTAGATACAAACAAGCACAGCAGTAAAGTAGAATACATCAATTGGATTGTATCAGAGCTGTCAGTTGGAGTGCACAAAATGCTGAATCGCACTGGTCGAACGTGCATATCATTCTTATAGTAGAACACTTCAACTTTCACGCATTTTATAAGTGTGGATTACAGCGCGATTTGATGTCTTGTTCAACTCGCTTAACGTTACAAAGACGATAAATATTTTTCTTGCACATTTCCGTTTTTGAAAAAGCTGCAGATCTTTTTAATATCACTGGGCATCGTGCATTCAGCCCCACCCCGACCAAAATCTCCGTTGATATCCTCTTACCAGCAGCAAAAACATTTGACCTTAAATTAGCGTAGTCTACTTCACAAGTTGCTTTCAATCTAGATTTTCTGTTGGTGGGTGTAGGGTGTGTCCTTTCAATCTCCCCTTGTTGCGGCCTGCATACATACCTACACTGTGACACAGAGTTGTAAAAGGGCCTCATTTTGAAGCCTACACCCTGCCGGAGCCCGAAATTACAAACCCGAACCGGGATTTATTTTTGAAGCCCGATTTAGGCCCAAAAGCCAAATTTGCAGAGGGAATTAAGATATGCGCAACTGCGGAGTATCAAAAAACCTTGTGTTCGGGTGTAGCTGCAGGTAGACGGTTTATCAAACCCAAAACAACCACCTTAACAAAAAAATTGGCATAATCTTGCATACATGTAGCATGTTAGTCAACGATAATACTGCGCAATATAATGTTTCCCAAGATAAAAACGAAACTATCACCAAACTATCCACGATGGCGCTATAGGCATGAAAATTCGGCTTGTAGGCTTCTTCAAACAAGCCAAAAATGGCGTGAGTGATTGACCTCTTTGAGGGAAAGCCATCGCGTGCTAATTTCCTCGCCGCTGTCGCCTTCTCAAAAATAGGGCGAGAATAATCCCAGCACAGAATAAAAGAAAGCAGCTGTGTTTGCAAACAAAAATAGCTGAAGAAAAATCACAATCACTTCACTCACAGAAGTAACCGCGGTGAGCACAACAAATCTATGTCACGAACAAAAGAAATCGTTACTCTTAATGCAAAAAATTTTTTGTATGCAACCCCGAAATATTTTGAAAAACTTAAGCCCGAGCGCGGCCCGATCCGAAAATCCCGGCCTAACTTACAACTCTACACCATGTCAAAAGTTTCATTCTAAGAGTTCTACTAGCATAACGACACGAAAATGTATTTGAGATTAAAGCAAAATTCACAGCGGTGAATTGGCAAAAAAGTACCAAGTTTCACCTTTAACACGAAAAGAATGTCCAACAAAACTAGGTGTAATGTACCTGTAAAGAAAATGTTTCGCACGAGGATGAAAACGTTGCTGCATTGCGGGTTTGGTTAAACTCAAGTAAATCAGATGACTTACGAAGCAATGCAATCAGCACAAGTACAGAGTGTAAGTGTCACGGAAAAACTATCTTTTGGATTTGTTGGTCACCATTGTCGCGACATTGCAAGAAGTGAGGATAAATGTATATTTTATCCTTATTTCCGCGTCAAGACCCTACGTTTTGAGTTAGGTCAAAATACAGTGAGGTTAATACTATAGGCTACATCTCAAACATTTTGATTAAAATCCTGTTAACTAACGGTTGAAGACCGTCTTTTGCAAAACTACCCATCTCAAAAGTAAGTCTCCACAAAAGTGCTGCTTCTTACCTTTGGCAAAAGCTTCGCCGAGATTTGCCTGAAGATCGAACTTTTTAACATGCACACAAGCATCATTAAATTATACGCTGTCTGTTTCTGAATACGTGTCAACCAACGTTACAGCAAAACCAGTTACATTCCTGCCCGAAACAGATCATGGCTGTACACTCTGGTCTTTCACATGTGCAGCTGTAAAACTCTCACTGTTAAACAAGAAAATTACTTTTCTAAGGATAAACCGGACAGGGTAAAATATGGGACAGAAAGAGTTAACCATCTTTCACGGTCTCTAGAAACTTGAAAAATGCTCAATTTTATCGAAGCTAAAATTTATGAACTAACAGAAGCAGTGATACCTCATCAAACTCTGTTTCAACATCAACATGGCTAATGTGTAGCCTACCATCTATTGGAACATGAAAAGCTCTTCACACAAAACGTAACAAACATCACTTTTATTTTTGAAACCTCTCCAAATACAAAACCTAAAGAGAAAAAATTGTTGGGGGGACATGACATATTATATCCCCCGGCTGAAAATGTGAGGGGACACGTCCCCCATGTCCCTCAACAAATTGCGCCCATGGTTGTTACTAATGCAGAATTGGAGCACAAGAGCAAATATTCTAACGATTATTTCCCAGATCACGAAATCATCAAAAATTAATATATTGCAGTGTCAGTTGAACGTTGTTGCACTTAAATTTCAGAACTGTAGGTGTTTCATAATTGCTGCAAAAATTGTTTTAATTTAAGACAGATTTAATATGTGTTGATGCTATTTTTACAAACTACTCCATTTAATTAAAAAATGATTTCATTAAATGAGTAAGATCTATATTAGGAATATATAATGCTGTGTCAGCAGCAAAATATTATTGAAAAGGTGGTGCACAAGGGAAGTTCAATTACAGATAACATGAATAGCACAGGAACAAGTGTCGAACCTTGCGGAACACCGCCAGTAATTGACATCTTGTCACATTTAACTCCGCTGGCATAGACAAACTGATGAATGTTCTGTAAATGTAATGTGAAAAGATCTAAAGCCAAACCACAAATTCCATATGCTTGAGTTTGTCTGGCACAGTTGTTCTTAACCTTTTGTTTACCACGCCTCCCTTAAGTACTTGTCCTTTGTATTGAACCTTCCCTTGCTATAAATAAGTTGCCAAAGCAAATGTATTGTTAGATAAATATATTGATCATACTTTCAATGTTGTACAGCGCTTAAGGGCTCACCACCCCGTGGAAATTCATTCATGCCCCCTCAGTGAAGAACCACTGATCTAATAGAATCGTATGATTTACAGCAACACATGCGTTTTTAAATCACGAAAAATGCCACAAGTGTATTGTCCTGAGCGATTTACTGGAGATATATTATATAGTTATGAAGGTCAAAAATGTATGATCCCGCATCTAACCCCAAAGCGATTTGTAATTACAGCATAGTGTTAGAATCTATGAAACTGACCAGGTTTTACATTATGTATTATCATTTCAAATATTGTGAAAAGTGTGATAGTGCAAAACTGAAATTGGCCTATAATTCGCAGCAGTGAATATTTAGCTCCAGACTTAAAAACTGGAATATTCGTAAAAAGTGTCAGTTCAAAGTATCAGGAAAATTTCTTTTTGAACACAATGAAAAAATGTTCCTGATAAGCAAGTACATATGATATTTGTACTCATTTTCATTAACCTAACAGTAATGTCATGAGGGTCAGCAGACTTTTGTCATCAAGTACATGGAATCACTGCCGGGTGAAAAACGCAATTCGGTATTGGAAGAAGAATCCATCCTGGCAAGCTTTCAAACACAGGTACAGGGAGTTTCTCACTGTTTGGAACTGGCCTGATATCCGTGTCAGAGTTAGGAATATATTTTTGCTTTTAGTTTCACTGCACTAAAGTAGCAGTCGCGACAGCGATCTTTTCGCCGACGCCACGCAAATGTTTTCAGTATTTTTCTAGTGTTGTTTGTCATTTGGCGTAAGCGTGCTACGCACGGTTTAAATACATTGTGCGGTGCCCAAGACTTGTCTTGATCACCCAACATCACTTTGGAGTAGATAAAGTGAGCATGCTTTACAAAATTGTTGATTGCTTTTGTACTTGAATGTGTATTCGCCACAAATAGAGTAGAAAGCGTTTGGTTCATCAAAACAACGTCTTTTCGATGATGTAGCCTATCCACTGCAAGGATTCTTACCAAAACTACAGAAACAAAACCTAAAGAATTCTAGATGATATGTAGTTTCATAAGTGTAATGCAAACCTTAATTTCACTCTCAGTCTGTTTAAATTTAATCCTGACTCCAACACTGAACTCACAACAGACACCGCCAGACTCCCTGAACACGCCACCAAGGCACAAACCCCCCCAGCAGGCAACAGCCCAAAAACCTTCTAATCTGGAGTAAAAGATAGCACGTGTGCAAGAAATCAGTTACAATGTAGGTGACATTACTTGAATTGTATTTATGATGTTACAAAAAATCAAGTGATGTATATCATATCAGACAACACATAATTTGAATTTTGTGATATCATACGGAAGCCACGAAGTGAGGCTAGGTCAATGATAAAATCCATTGTATGAAACAAAATTGAAAATAACTGAACAAGCTATTTTCATATAACACAAGTGGACCAGACAGAGGATAAAGATTATGATTTTTAGAATCAGCACCCAACAGTAGTGTAAATAACCTCTAAAACAGTGGTACCCAAACTGGGGGTAAATTACCCCGGGGGTAATATGCGATTCTTCGTGGCATAACGCGGATTCAAAAACACAATGATGTTCTGTATTATGAGTGATTACTGCGAAATATTGAGGGTAACTAGACATAATGGCTAACTTGATTGGGGTAACATCTCGAACAAGTTTGGGAACCACTGCTCTAAAACTTTAAAAAGCACCTAAAATAGTTTTCCCAGTGCATAGGTGCAGCCATGGTAAGAAGTCCAGGGGGCCATACCCCCAAATGTTTAGCATATCTAGTATGGGTGCTCCAAAAATATAGGGAAAAATTCTTTTTTTTTGAATCTGCTTTCCCTATTGAAAAAAGTCTGCTCCATCATTAAAAAGTCTTCCTTCAAAACTTTACGCTTTTTAAGCAGCTTTAGAGGTTGCTACCACATTTTGAAGTTTACAGCTTTTTACTAACTTGTCCGAAATCACTGTGGCTTGCATGATATAGTACTGTAGGCCTACCACTACAAATCAGGGGTAATAAACACATTTTTAACAATTTGGTTATGCAGTGCTTGAAAAAGAATCAACATGCGAATGAAATATCGCTAACACAAAAAAGCTATGCACAAGTACACTAATTGTCAAACGTACTCACTGCAGGATAGCTGCGTATCAGTGCCAATTTTTGAAAAAAGTACAGCACTTTAAGTTTCAGTCGTTGTTGGCATAGTTATGGTGGAGCTTTCAGAAAGCACTGTTTTCTTCTTGGAAGTTGGAAATTTTTCCTATGTTCTGACACAAACAGCAACAAACGTTACTTCATATTCCCATATTTGGTGTGCAGGTTGTTGTACTCTTGAATGAGAGTAATCCATTTATCAGTGGCATCATTTTAGCCCTTATATTTAGGACAATTTCCAAAAAAATATTAAAGCTCTCTACTTTCGTCCACTGCTCTGGATCTTTTTGTAGGAAGCAGTCAAGCAAATTTCAAATTAAACTTTGTGTGCCATTAACCCAAATCAACATCAAAATCATTTCGGATGATTTAGTTCCAGTTTGCTGGAAATATCTCAAAGAGGTGTATTGGCCCAGACAAAGATCCAAAACAGTTGCTAAAAACAATTTGCAAAAGTACGTCTCATATACAAGTATCATGTCTGCATGCAAAGTGAAGCAAAGGTCAATGAAGCTTCTGCTAAAATAAAGTCCAAGCTTCTTTTTATAAGCCAGTATTGTTGGTGGTTGTATCAAAACACATACACTTCACATTTTCTATTACTCTCCATTCTTGAACGACATTATAACTGTTGCAGCTATGCTTTCTCCACGGGCTTCTTGGAAGCTTAGGCACTTCAAGCAATTGGTCTACACCAAGTCCTGATATAATAATAGGAGGTCTATCAACCACATCATTGCCATAAATATCAGGCATCATTTTACTATCCCAATGAATTGTCATCGGAACATCAGCTTCAAAAGCATCTTTTCAATCCGTAGCAGATTTCTTTCTAACTCCATCCATCCTCTTCTTGCAATTTATCTGCTCAGCACTACTGCAATATGACCTACAGATTTAACGCTTTCAGCAAGCATATTAGTTGCATCTCTGTCACTTGTCTTTGTGTGGTCAACTGTTGCTGCTAAACCAACAGTCATCATATGTGCAGGCTTTCCAAAAGAACCGAACAGTTCTTTTGTAGGTTCTTGGAGGAAGGTATTCATCATTGTGATCAGAAGAAAAAGACGGTGTGCTTGAACTATC
>Ga0210059_1002338_pt1 | contig 29621 bp, 13 predicted proteins | sample Ectturendosymbi2_FD_188042 | JGI IMG/M metagenome (GOLD analysis project Ga0210059, IMG submission 188042) | Ecteinascidia turbinata endosymbiont from Florida, USA - Sample 2 (SPAdes) (version 2) | ecosystem: Host-associated > Tunicates > Ascidians > Unclassified | place: Key West, Florida...
CTTGAGTTTGTTTTTTCTCTGCTGTTACTTCAGCCTTTCAACTTTTCACCTGTAAGCTTTGCTTGCAATTTTCAGGACTGAGGATGCGTAATTTTACGTGAAATCGATTTCCTATTAAAAATTTGCCGATCGATTCCTTGCTTACACCCATCGTGGAAAGTACATACTTGTAGAAAGCGGTGTTGCGATCGCAAATCCCGAGCGGCATGTGCGCAAAGCTTCGCACCGTGGCAGCAAGCAACAATAGAGATCACCCGACGAGATCACTCTATTATTGCTTATTCGCGCCACATAGATATATTTTTGTTCTTCGCGCACATCCCGTTCGTGGTGAATCATACAATCAACGCAACACCACCGGAGAGGTTGCAACAGCGGGTCAACTCATAAATCAATAAAGGCGAACAGCTGATGTGGCATCGCTGATTAAATATCCCAACAAACTAATGCAAAGCAGTATATATCGGTAGTCGGTAGCTGAGCAGTGTTCTTACAAGGCCAAGTAGCAAAACCAGCCACCGGTAACTTTATGGTCTGTCCGCATTCGTCTCGGTTGTTTGACGGCTATAGTCAAGACGTGTCTGTTTAAGGCTTAGCTCTTTATCAATAACGCTCCCCTAGCGAAATTACTATTAACGGTGCACGGGTTGGCAGCCAATCACAAGCTCGGGTGATACAAGACAAGAATATAACATATGTCTTTTACTTCACTCTTTAATGCCCCTCTTGTAAACCAATCAAGGCTGTTTTTTTTCGTTCATAGACCGAAACGTTTTTGAAATGACCGAAAAAAATTTATTTCGGTCAAAATTTGTAAATTATAAAGTCAAAAATTAAGTTTTTAGGTCAAAAATTGTTTTCCCTATTTATAGGGCTCTGTGGAAACTGAACAAGCAATCACAAATGTACATCAAAAAATCTCAGCTTGCACGACAAGGGCGTGTACCGAAGACAGGTGAGCACTAATAAATAGTGGCGTTCGAAAATTACGTTGCAAATAACCAAAACAAGATTTCTAACTTTTGGTGCGGTATCTCTAACGTTTGATCTTTGCCAAGATCATTTTTTCAATAAGCCTAGCAGTTAAAAAATTAAATGACTGTAGAATCGCTTTTTTGAACAAGAACAATTGTCAATCTCTATGAAACGAGAAGGGCGATGGATCTGGAACGTGAACACTGCGTCTTCGTAAATATGTTTCGAACTGACATGAAGCTTAAAGCGACAAAACATTTTAAAGTGCAGTGATTTTGCTAACATCAATTCCAGGTTGTGCAAAATGATAATACCAAGGCCTGATAGAGTAAAAAAACATGATGTTAGAAAAGAAGATATGACAGGAAAGCACGCATTCACCACGTTTAAGGTGACTAATGCTACATCTATTCCTAATCGCTGAGGAGATTTTCAACAGGTTTCCTTCTACATTCGGAAACAGGGTTGCGGTGTCGCTGTCGGAGGTTTTTGGGTGGAGTCGGATTTTTTTGTCCGATTCCGGAAGTCCAACTGGATAATTTTTTACACCACACTCCTTAGTTGGGAATTCCTGTTGAAATGGTACCATTTCTTTTGAAATTTTATAGAGTCGGAAATTTTGAAAAGGTCGGAGTCGGACATCTCACCGGTGACACTCACTTTCCTCAGAACTGGTTGCCTGGTGGTTTTTCATAATCATTCCGTAAATAAGTTAAATTGATAAATGTTTGCAATGGCGACATGTTAGAGAAACCTGCTGGTGTTTGCAACAATTTGAGGAATAAAGGTTTCTGCAGAACTTCAAATGGTCAACCGAGAAGCGAAAAGAAGAATTTTTGACGTATGGAAACAGCCATAAAACGCTGGTTTCACTCCTTGAAAAAATCTATTCGACATGGATGTGCAAAGAGGACACCGGCTTAAACTATTTTGTACAGCAAAATGTTGGCAGTACTTTAAGGCTCACCGTTTTTCTCTAGGAAACAAAAGATTTTTAAGCCACAGCGCAAGTATGTTGCAGTGTGCGTTATGTTTCGTTTTCCGGATGCTTTTGTTTTTCGAGCACTGAACCCTCCCCCACTGACTCCATCGGTATACCACGGCCCACAAGAATTTGACCAACAAACTATTTTAAGCTTCGATCCCGCGCAGGATTATTATTGGCAAAAAAGTAATAAGTTGCGGCGCGAAAACTAGAAGCAAAAAGATCTCGCACGGCGATGATGAAAGTGCTCGAAGCAAAACAGCGACGCCGTAAAACGATGGGGAAACGTTTCGCAGTGTTCACAGAACAGGAGCGGAACACTTCCTTCTTGTAAGAGAGCAAACAAAAATTTACGTTGTCCTAAAAATGATAACCAGTCCAGTCATAGCACGATATTGGTTGGAGAATCTGTGCTGGCAACTTTCGAAGCAGCCACATCCGGGTACCTGAAAATATTGCTTCGTTCGGCTGAGCAGCCACGCAGGTTACCGCCGTCTTGTGGCCTGCCACGACCCTTGATGGAGAAGATGGATTGTTCCGATCCAAGTAGTTAATATCACCTGCATACAATAAAATCGATGAAAACGCAACGAGAAGCGGGCGGCGCAGCGCCACAGAGATAGAAAAAATGGGTGTGGTCTGTTTTAAAAAAAAGACATGAGGAAAAATTTTATTTATTCATGTTTCGCACATTTCCAACCTGATAGAGATACGCTGAGAAGAAAATCGCCTTGCCATAAACATGAGAGTTGCTGATCATCAACGTTTGTACCAAGCTCGAATTGCCTGCAAATGCAAACTATTTCAGCCTACAGGGTCATCAACACAGACAGTAAGTTCACGAATAAACCATGTAGCATAACCCGCACAACAACCTTCAAACTCGCGTCACTCTCACAAAAAACTTACACTACAGCTTGTCGCGACTCGACGTTCCATATTTTGCAAGTCTTGTCGGCAGACGCGGAAAGCAACTCGCTTCCGTCTGGACTAAAGCAAATGCTATAGACACCACCATTATGAGATTTTGGATCGCCGAACTTTCCAATCTGGAGCAATACACCAAGAGCAAGGATAAAATTCCAACACATTTTTAAGAACGTCAGCAGTTATTTTCTTCAGCTTACAGATTCGCTTGTCTTTCCATCGCATAAATAAACGTTTCCATCTGAGTTTGCGCTGGCGAAGTATTTTCCATCAGGAGAAAATCGCACGCAGTTGGCGAACCTCCCTCCCTGAAAGTAAGAATGAGGTCTTTGAAAAATAAACATGGGTTGCGGTGTACTTATTGCAGCATTGTAACAACATCACGCTAATAAACAGGAGCATTACGTCAAGTGTTGTCGAGTGTTTGAAAGGTGGCCCTTCGTAAAAATAAGTTTTGAAGTCTTCAGACGCAACGGCGCATCGATATGGCCTGTTCGGCTTGATATCTATGGAGTTTGCCGACTTTGTCAACATGCCCAATGTTCCAACTGAAGATCCAGTATCCCAAAGAAAAGCATGCGCAAATCTGCAAGCGAAAGAGTAGGGAAATATTGCAAACGCACCGAGCCCCGAGTTGATCCAACTTGGAATGTCTGATTCATACGACAAACTGTGCTACCAGCAACTACCCTGTGTTCATAAATAGCGCAATACACACTAAAATCATTCAGATTTGTTCTTGGCATTGCGGGCGAACATAACGTGGATGATTGGGCAGAGCGCTTATCAAGTAGTGATACACGTAATGAAGATGGTACGAGCCTTAAACTACGGGTACATGGCTGCAACATTATGATAAAACAGGTTTGATACCAATCGCGGGCCATGAGACAAGGGTTGTGGGTGCATAGGTAAACCACTAAATGTAAAGCTTCCCTTATTTTACAGCTGTTTTTATGGAGATTTTATCCCACATACATCAAATTCATCTCCTGTGCAATCAAAAACGCTGCAATTAAACTGGCCCTCCGAACGTATAGAAAGAGTTCTACTGGTTCGTCGGGTCGAAAAAATTGAGCTGCAACGGTTCACAGAAAGCGAACAAACACGTGTAATAATACATAGTTGCTTCATTACCATCTGCACGCGGATGAGTATTCTAAGCTCTTTTCCCAAGTAACAAGGAAATGAGCTACGTCTACGTAAGATCACCCCTGCAAGAGCTAAAAATAATAGTTCCGACCATTTTAGAGTAAAAGGGGGGAGCGGCTTACACACAAACACTCGGATGTTTCTCTGCAAAATAACGGTCAAACTACTGATTCACAGACATTAACTTAAATGCCAACTGAAAAATTATATTATAATGCTGAACGATCTCACTACATTTATGCGATCAAGCAACCGATTTCATACGCCATATCTGGGAGCAAAAAAGCGAATACAATTACCCATCAGAAATAAAGACACCTGTTTGCTGACAGAACCAACTGATCTACTGCACCTGTTCTTAAATTATAAAATTTTGTAAAATGCAAGCCACAGACGACTAACCAAAAACAATCATCTCGAAACAGTCGAGACAGCAAACCTTACTCCAATAATTTGGCCACATATTTCTCGTGGTTCAGCATCTCGCGCTTCAATCATTAAAGTTTTCCTGATAAGGAACGTAGTAAGTTTTGTAAGGAGTCAAAAATGATTTTATTCAAAACTCTATTTTTTTCGACATCAATCGTTATAGGTTTTTCTAAGTTGACATTTGCTTTTTTTCTACTAATCATCACCAAAAGATAAGTATTTTCTTTCACGCAAATTGCAAACATAGTTCTCACAGCTTAAAGTCTATCTCACATGATACTGAATGGGTATGTTAGCCAGAGAAAACCTGCACTAACAAGTAATTACATCACTGTACTAGGGCTTTAATCACATCTGCAGACATAATGGGTCAATCACAATAACAATCACTTTGTTATCATAAAAGTCCTTACTTATCTTTTCCCTCTCCACACACTGCAATTCTCTTGCTGTCAGCATCCCAAGCAATGTCCTTAATCGCTCCAGAAATTGGCTGATATTCATACTGCATAAGCACAAAATAGTGGAGTCAGCTTGATTATATCAACAGCTCTTTTGTACAACAAACCAATACATGTATGTTTACTAAATACAGTTCACAATGCACTACCACGGTTTCAGATCTTCACTCTTAGTCTAAAACGGTGGTCTTCACCTTCATTTGTACAATTGTTCCCCTGCGAGAGCTTTACTTGAAATCACCCCCTACCTACGGTTTTTGTGTTGTGTGAAAATATTCTTTTGTTTTCAAAAATAATTTAGCGTTAATGAAATATAAACGCGCAATCTAGACAGCGCAAAATAAGCGAAACGAAACAAATGCAAATGTAGTTGTTGGATAGATGTTTTTTATTTACAAAAAAAACAAACAAAAAAACAGCTGGTTCGAGCTAATGCAAACCTTACGCCTGATGTTCATCTGTAAGCTTTTTCAAAGCAGGTTGCAAGTTGGTCAGTTTAAGTCGCATGGCGTTTCCCCCGGCCTTGTTCGTGTCAAACCAATTGCTGTAATTATTACGCGTGTGCAGTACTTGGCTGACACCTTGCTCAGCAAAATACGTCGTGGTAAACGTCAGTAATAATAGTTTCGTTTTTCCCCACCCAAAGTTCTGAAAAACGCTCACGATACTTGATCCAAAAATCTGACCGTCTGTGTGCATGAAAGAAAGTACGGGCTTCATCGTCGCTTTGGATGTCTCTGAGACATTTCTAGATTGTGGAATCGCATTCGTTTATGCTAGTTAGCTGGCCTTTGCTAAAAGGCATTTCACCCAGTCACTTTCTACGCAATCCAACTTTCGGCGTGATCTCCACAACAGAATGACTTCTTTGTAGGTCTCAAACAACAGGTGGCGAAAAGGACTTTTTGGCTTCCTTAATTCAGCCAAGATGGGGTGTTTGGACTTGCACCCCACCAGTCTAAGTTACCCCTTTCTTAAAGAACTGTTATGTTATACTATGTCAGGTCAGATGAACACGGTACAGCTACATCCACATGCACTGCAAAACTCTCGAACTGACTGAAAAACACGATAAGCGCGTTTTACAACTTTACGGCTAGCTGTAACTACTTTTACTAGCGATTAGTTCTTACGTAAATCATCTCGCAACAATCATATTTTCAGCATTTTGAGAACAAAACATACTTAGCTACATTGTTTTTCCCAAGGAACAAACCAAAGATTATAAAACACATGACAACAGACTGACATTTTTTACCTATGAAACAATGGTTTGGCAATGCTCTACAGAAGGCCATGAACTTGTTTAATGGATTTTGCTAATGATAACACATGTGGTTGGAAGGATTTTCGACAATTCACGACGAAAACTAAACTTGACGACAACTTGCAATCAATATTCGCTATCGCCGAGAAAGTCGATGCGGTGATTTAGTGGTAGCAATGTTATGATTGTTGGCCATTTTTAGTACTTTTTTTTAGTACTGTACCTTCAAAGAAGCTGAAGTTTTTCCTCTAAGAAATGGAGTTTGACCGATTGGATATTTTCCGAAAACTTTATCAGTATTGGTCGCTTTCAACCAATATCATTATTATAAAACTAATTAACGCATACTTTGCAAGAAACGTTCAACGCACCGAGCGCTGTTTTGTACAGGCTGGCAAATGTTATTGCTTGATGTCCCTTCTGTGACGTTGCTCATGCAACGATTGGGTTAACCAACCTAGCAAACTACTTAGTAGAACAGTTTCTCTACTCTTATCTTATTTTGAACATTAGACACAAAATACCTGCACATTCGTAATTTTCGTGTGAACCGCAATGGTTGACTCCCAACCAGTGACAATCTCCGTGGTCTTGGATAGTTGGTGCAGTGAAGCGTTACCCAGGACGATGGTAGTTTGATTGTTACGTCACCAATCGGATACAATGTGTTTTATAACCTTTGTTACAAACCATAGAGTCGAAAGTGCATCAAATGATTTGATTCCAAAGTAACAAATATTGTTGTTTTCGGAATCAATTCAAAATTTTGGTATATTTTAACCTGACAAAATCGCTCCCTGTAAACTGAAACTGCACCCCAAATCTGGTAAGTCACAAAATCCCCCCCACAACGCATAAAATCTTTCCCTGGGGGGCGATTTCACCCACGTTGAAGACCATCTAAAACAGTGGTGTTCAACGTGGGCGAAATCGCTCTCCATGGGGCAATTTTTTGCGTTGTGGGGGTGATTTTGTGACTTATGAGACTTGGGGGCGATTTCTTTAGGTTAAAACATTACAAAATTTTGAAATGATTCCAAAAAAAACAATATTACTTACTTTGGAATCAAAGCATTTGATGCACTTTCGACACCACGGTTCATAACAAAGGGTAAAATCCATGATTCGGACTGGTGACGTAACAATCAAACAAACGTCGTTCTGTGTAACCAGCGGCATAACTATAGGTTTGAACCAGGGGTAAAGCTAAGCTGAAAGAGGGCCCGTTAGCCAACACCCAGGTAAAATTGAGAAATGGTAGTGAATCCGGATGCGGATGTCTATACAAAAACCCACAATGACAGAAAACACTCCAAAAAACGCGAAGAAACAACAACCTACTGAAAACCAAAAGATGCTAAATACCGAAATATATGCTAAGTGGGGGCCCGATTTTAGTTTTAGCTTCCCAGGGGGGCTCTTTGCACCCCTGCCTCCCGTCACTTGCTCCACTATGTGTAACGCTTCACTGCACCAACTATCCAAGACCACTGAGATTGCCACTAGTTGGGAGTCAAGCACTGCGGTTCACACGAAGATTGTGAATATGCAAGCATTGGGTTGAGTCTAATGTTCAAAATAAGGTAAAAGAGTAGAGAAACTGTTGCACTGCTTGAATAGTTCGCCAGGTTGGTTAACCCAATCGTGGCATGACCAACGTCACAAAAAGGGCATCCAGCAATAACATTTACCAGCCTGTACACATCAGCACACGGGGTTTTGGACGCTTCTCGTGTAGTATGCATCAATTAGTTTTATTATACTGATATTGGTTGAAAGCGACCAAAACTGACACAGCTATCGGAATATGCCCAATCGGCCAAACTCCATTTTTTCAAGAGGAAAACTTTTTGACTTTCGTCGTGAACTGTCACAAATCCCTCCGAACATATGCGTTATTACTAGCAAAATTGTCTTGAAACAAGTCTTCATGGCCTTGGGTAGAGCATTGCCAAACCATTGTTTCGCTGGCAAAAATGTCACAGTCGTTTATCATGTGTTTTATAACCCTTGGTTAGTACCTTGAGTAAAACAATGCACCACAGTGCGTTCTGTTGTAAAAATATTGAAAATATGACTGTTGTGAGACGATCTACTCAGCAATTAATGGCTATAGTTGTGTTTTCCAGCCAGTTCGAGTGTTTTGCTGTGCTGTGGAAATAGCTGTGCTGTATTCATCTGACTTGTGACAGAGTATAACAGAACAGTATAGGCTAGGTAAGGAGTAACTTAGACCAGCGAGTAAGCCCAAACACCCCACCTTAGCTAAACAAAAGAGTTCAAAATATCCTTTTTGCCACCTTTTTTGAGGCTTGCTAAGAAGTCATTCTGTTGTGGAGATCACACAGGAAATTACATTGCTTGGAAAATTATTAGGTGAAATACCTTTTTGCCAGCTAGCTCGCATAAGCGAATGTGACTCTACCATTAAGGAGTGTCTCATCGACATCCAAAGCGATGATGAAACCCATGTTATATACCATACACACGGACGGTCTGTTTTTTTTATCTAGTGCAGTAAGCGTTTTCCAGAACTTTGGGGAAAAGTGAGACAGTTATTACTGGCATTGCGCACAATCTCTTTTCCTGAGCAAAGTTTCTGCCAAGTACTGCACATGCGTCATGAATACTGCAATCGTCTTGACACGAACAAGACCGGGGGAAACGCCATACAATTTGAAATGACCAACTTGCAACCTACGACCAACTTGCAACCTACAGATAAACACCATCACAAGGTTCGCGTTTGTTGGAACCAGCTGTTTTTTCGGAAATGAATAACATTTATTCTACAAATGCATTTGCATTCGTTTTGTTTTGCGCTAATTAGATTGCCCGCTCATATTTCATCAGCATTGAATCATATGCAGAACAACAAATATTTTCAGACAACGCAAAAATTATAGGTAGAGGGCGATTTTTAAGCGAAGTTCCTGTAGGGGGGCGATTGTACAAAAAAGGTTGAAGACCACTTGTTTAAAACAAACAAAAGTAGCAGAATGCAAGTGTAACTAACTTTGCATAGATGTTCTTCTTGAGTTGTATCCCATATTCGAACTTTTCCTGATACATCTCCAGAGCAAATGTAAAAACCAGTTTTGGCATACTTGGCACAAGTAGGTGTTTTTTGGTGGTCTGTGTATAATTCATGCTTTTTTGGATCCTACAGAGTTCAGCAAGTTCATGAAAATTGGCTTGGTTAAAAGCTAAGCAATGACTAACACATTTTGCACTCCACATGCCAAGAAATTAGGTAATTATTCTGCACGCCTTACATAGATATTAAAAATGACTATAGTGGATGGTTTTGGGTTCTTTAAAATAAAAAGGTCAACCATGTGTTTATATCTTAAGTATCTGACAACATTTATTGGGTTTAGCACACATGATCATTTTAAACTCATAACTAAATTTCAGGTTTTTCTTCAATGCCGAATGGACTGAATCTTAGAAATATTACCTGAAATTTATTTCAGCCATGAGACCACTGATAGTTATGTACAAAATTATGATCGGGTGAAGTTTATCTAATGGTTAAGAGCAGTGGTTCTCCACCTTTTTGCTGAAGGGAGCAAAATCTAGACATATAATTTTGTTAGAGAGCCACACTAAAAATTCTTAACACAAATTAATTGACACTGTTTGTATTATTGCAGAATGAAGTCTGTTACACAAAATGTTAGGGTTTTATTGAAAGACTGCTAAGGGTCGAACAAAGTGTTTGGGAGCTGCATGCGACTCTCAGAGCAGTGGTTGAGAACCACTGGTCAAGAGTCTACAGCAGCAGTCTACTTACGTAACATGGTTGTTTTGGGATATGTTACATTCTACCAAATCAACAAATTTTTTGTAAATGTATTATTTTTTCATTTTTGAAAAAATGGCTTTGTGAGCCAGATCACATGCTGGAAGTGGCTTGTGGGCTATAGGTTGGACACCTCTGGTCTACAGCCTAAAGATGGGATTCAACTATTTCCCTGCAACCTGGATGAAAGTCAACTGTCAAAAACAGAATAGCATAAAAAATTATCACCTTATCTTAAGCTTCTTGTTGTGTGTCTTGCACATTCCAAAATCACCTGACCTTCCTTAACAAAACATTACCTTAATTCTTTGTGAAGGCAAATGACATCAATTTCCACACTAGGCTATGCACTTCAGTCCAGCAGCAAATTCTGTCTGCCATGAGAGTTAAGCAGGTACGAAACTAAGTGGACTAAGATGTCATGTTTCAACTGGCATTGACAAAATACCTCAAGGCCATATCAAAGAAATGAAACATGTGGGCTATGGTATGATGAAAGCATTGTCCCACAAGCAAGAGAACATGTTGGACCAAAAGTAAAAGACCGTTAGGGTCGAAGGCCATGAGTCATTACAAAACATGACGGAATGTAGTTTGTAAGGGTGTGGATGTGCAAAATATTGTGGAGAACATGGCTTTTCTGGTGATTTTGTAATATAAAAGGTAGGATGGAAACAAGAGTAGACTTCTTATGGTGGTTGCAAAAACAAGTTTTCAAATGCAAATTGCAAACAAAAATTTTATCTCAAAACCATTAATCAACATCACATATTACATTGCTGATACTGTTCCAAGACACAAGATTTCCACCTCATGTGTTTAAGTTGAATTTACTATTCATTGTGCATGGAGCATCTGCATTGATATCTAATGTAAGGCCTAGATGGGCCAAAACACTTACTGTAATGTCCCTTATAATTACACCATTCCCAACACAATATAAAAATGTTTTCCCCTTTGGATCAGGAGATAGTACAAATGCTGTTGCTCTCTGTGTTGGAGGCAATGCTGCAAATGCCTCTTCTGAAAAACAAAACAAAACTTAATTTAGTACAATGCATACAGTGGTTTATTGGGACGACTGCACAATGGTCTATTACACACTACTTCATGTAGTAGGAGGGCTGTGCACCACAAGGAACAGGACAGACAATTTGCGTTAATCAATCAGAGAGATGAAGTAGCAACTTGGGTTTCCAAACACTCTGTGCAGAACAACAGCGTAGTGGTTTCTCATGAGCAAATATTGCCGATATATATCAGCGGAATTTTGCTGATATGATCATCAGCAACATTGCCCTATATATATTGGCAGGATGATGCATCAGTCGACCTCTAATTAGGATTACAGACAGAGCGATATATCAACCTGGCCGATATTTGGGTTTTACCAATCTATTGGTATTGGCCAAAACGGCCGCTGGACTCAGTAGGTGTTGAATAAACACTTTTATATGCGTCACACATGCTGACAACTTGCAAGAAAGCACAAAGAACCAAGTCTGACAGTTATCTTGCAGTAATGCTAGCAGGTGCGTTTTCATAAACAATCAGACAAGATAAACAATGGAGCCTGTGTTGGCCATCGCAGGCAAAACAAAAGCATCATCATTAATCAGATTAATTAAAAATCATACCAAAATATTGAAATTGCTGCAATTTGAAAAATTCTAGCTTTAAATCCTGATTTTTGAAGTTTTTGAAGAAGGTATGGCATAGAATGCATTATATTTTTGATAATGAAGCACAAAACAAGATTTAAAAATTTTGGAAATATCAGCTATCAGTATCAGCCCCAAAAAAGCCATATCGGTCAATCTCTAATTAGGATCATCAAATATTCATAGAAAAATGTAAGCAATGACAACCTGGAAGCCATAGAACTGCTTTGGGTAAGGAAAGCATCACTACTCTACACTGTAGCTACATCTTGAAGTGCAGACTCATTGTACCTCCTAAAATAAGGACTGATTAAAACCAATTGAATAATGCTGAATAGGAAAACAATTCTTCCATAAGTGATACCTATATCAGCCAGTACACAACTGCTTCACCACTGATACACAAAAACCTTCCAAAGCCACACATGCATATTGTATTGTGTGTCCTTAATCCGAATTAACTTGTAATACACTTACATGACATGAGTGACTACATCAATGAACACTGGCTAATAAAAAGGCTGAATAGCATTCCGACACTGTTAGGCAGTATTAGCAAGAATATTGCTATGTGATAATTAATCAGTGTAGAAAAATGTGTATTTGTCAAGTACCCACACTGAATAGAGTGCATCTTAGAAATATGCAGAAGAAATAACCATGCAATAGCTTTGTTAATTGTAGTCATCTGCAATGTAAAGTATTTTTGCTTCATATAAAGAATCTCTTCAATGAAAAAAAGTTGTTTATCAAAATCTCCAAGAAAATTTCATATAGATTTTTGGTTGTTGCATTACAGTTTCTTTAACCTACTACTAATTTCTGCATAATTAGAACAAATTTAATTAAGACTCTGATTTACTAAGCCTAATTTATACTTGTATGGATGGCTCCAGTTAATTGCATATCGGTTGAATGCACAAATTGCTTTATCACATAGGATTCTAGAATCCCGAACCAAAACTATTCATAGGTGAGAAAAATAGTCTGGTTAATCACATCAAATTTTTGCATAAACTGTATATTTGCACAGAACTGTTGTTTTTAGTTTTATGTTTATATCACTTAATTGCATATTTAACTTCAAAGAAAGGTAAAGTGCACTGCGCAGAAAAAAGTCAACAGTGTCATTAATCAAATTAAGCATCTGTCAGAGTGGGGATTCCCAGAAAACCAAGTTACCACCTTCTGCCAAGTAAAATCAACACCGCAGGGTCAACCTCAAGCAGTAAATTTGAGGATTCAACTGATGAGGTGACGTTTTTATTACTATGAGATGACATTTTTACTACTTTTATTACTTGGCCATGCAGAACAAAAAAGAAGTTCTGCTGTCAGTACAAAACTTTTGTTATGTTCTTAAGGTCACTGTCTCAAGGAAACGTACATGACAGCTTTGAGACAAAAACATGGTCACAATTACATTACACAGTTGAAAACAAGCAGAAGAATAATGGCCGCAAGTGCAGAAAACATTCCACAACTAATACAGACAATTAATACATCACACACACAGTGTGTCACATGCATTGCAAAACCCTGGAACAAGGTACACAAAAAGCGTAAGTGCTAAATAGTCTTCTAGGTATGAATATATCGTACGCTGGCTCTCAAAATGTTAATCCCTTGGGGAATTTATTGATTTGCAGTGTTTTGGCCAAACTGTTGCACCACCAAAGTTATGGCAAAATAACCAAAATTTGGACAAAAATCCTTTTTGGGTAGCTTTTATCCAAATTTAGTTTTTTCAGCCATAACTTTTTGTTTTATCCTAGTTAATGAAAACTTGAGTCAAAAAATTCCCTCTAGTGGTTGGGTTCCAGGGCTTGGTAACCTGGGCCAAAATGGCCTAAAACCTTTTATGACATCACCCATGAAAAATCCGAAATCCAAATCTTTCCAATTTTTTAAAATGCAAACTATAAGACTCGTCACATCTTCAGGGTTTGAGTAGCTCTCTAGTACAATCAGCTGGCAAGTTATGGAGTTTCAAAGTAGCACGAAAATAGTGGCTCATTCGAGATTTCAAAGCACAAGTATGTCGTACACTGGCTCCTAAGGTGTTAGGCATTCCTCAGAAAGCTTGCGAGCCGTATCCGGTGTGCAGGCAGACTTTGGGGACTGCTGTTGAATAAAATTTTTTTGAGTTGACATCTTTAATGGCTAAACTAACTGAAACAAATAAACTTCACAAGGTGTCACAGCAGAGTTTTTCAAATATAATAGCATGTCTAATGATACTCACTTTCTTCAATTCTTACCATCTTCCAGAAAAATTATTATTCTAACAGATAATATTTGCCTAAGCTTACAGGCTGTATAACAAAAAAACAAAAACAAATTTGAATTCACGAATGATGCTGCATCAAACACTACAAACCTGAACATATTTTTACTTAGGCTATTTTATATGCTTTCAGCCTTCTACAAACTGCTCAAATAAATTCAAACACACAACTTCAAACTGAGTACATTGCACATGCAGCAAATAGCACAAATCATACAGTAAGGTCAACAAGGGCTCTTGAAAATCTTGTCACACACAATATAAAATAAAATTAAGCATGGTTATTTACATTGAAAAAACATTTCGTACAATTAGCCAAGTTAACACACACAGAAAATAGTTTGGCGAACACACTAACTACGATGTATATATGCAGGAAAATGTAAGCACTAATTACTTCGCAACAAAACGTTCAGTCTCATGTTACAAATTCATTGCTGTTAGTGTATTCGCACATAAAAGACCTACTGTTTTTAAAATAATGCAGAAAACAGTTGCATGTAACTATACTTTTCACGTTTAAATCTTTAATATTTGGTGCTGCAAACTGTATTTCACATATTGCGTGTATCAGGCAAATATTTAGGAGCAATGAAGCATCGGGTATGACTGATGGGTGTAACATGTATTCATAGAGTTTTTGATAGCTTGTTGCACATGGCTACACAAGGGCTCACACATTTGTGTAGCAAGATCAGGCACAGTGCGGAGAAAACAAAGATGTGCAAAGTAACCTTTTAACTCAGCTATGTCCAACCCACAGCCTACGCGACCCAGTCGAAGGTTTTGTGTGGCGCAGTTTAGGTGTTCGCTGTAGTAAAAGTATCCTACATACTGACAACCTGTTCTTATTTTCATAATCTTCAATTTGAAATTTTAATGCAGGTGGTCTGAGTGCCACTATATCACATCTGTTACCATTGCAATTAGGATTAGAATGCTTTCAGTACATTAGCTTAAGCTCAATTTAGTTTGCTAAGATCACAGTAAGCTATTCAATGTGCGGCCCTCATTAATATGTCATTCAATGTGCGGCCCTGGTCAAGGAAGTGACATGATTTTTGGCTCTGTAAGCCATTTTGGTTGGACATAGCTGTTTTAAATACATTTAAACCCTGTATTGCAAAATCCTAGTCCAAATGAGCATTTGATCATTTTTTTCAAATAATTGTTTAACTTTCATCTTTTTAAAATGATGTTCATATGCCTGTCTTGACAAGGCCCTGAGTATAAACAGTAACGTAATTCATTTTTATACAATTGAATTTCCACTTTATACACTTGAATTTTGCACAACGTAATTTGCATCAAACATGTTAACACCTTGGCTCCATGGGTATGATGTATTCACATTTTGAAATCAGCCCAAAGCCAGCAGTTTTCGGTTGCCTTACTAACAGAGCTGTTCAAACTGTCTAAAGATTCGGCAAGTCTTCTGGTCTGCAACGAAAAAAAATTTTTTGGTTTTGAGTTTGAGGCTTTTTGTGAGCGATATCATAAGTGAGGTAGGTTTTTGGCCATTTTGGCTCATGTTACCTGGCCTAGGGCCCAACTGGTAGACCAAAGTATTGCACTAAAATTTTCACTGGAAACTAGGCTAGAATCTGAGTCTTTTAAGCCTTTGGTCGACTTTCTAGCATTTCTGGTTCAAAAGTCATGATCTAAAATAAACAATAAATTAATTTTCTAATTATGGGATCAATCAATTATTTTGTTTACTTCAGATCATAACTTTTGAACCTGAAACTCCAGAAGGTCATACAAAGTATCAAAAGACTCGGATTGTAGCCTAGTTTCCAGTATAAACTTCAGCGAAATACAACCATCTAACCACAAAAAATCTGAAACACGAAACAAAAAAATTTTTTTTCATTGCAAACTACATGGCTAGTTGAGTCTTTTGAGCATTTGAACAGTTCTCTAGCACTTACGACGCCGGAATTATGCCCGTGCAAAGCCCCTTGCGAATAGGCTGTTTTTGTGTGAACTGCGTGAATTAAGCTGGCACTGAAAGTGTTAACATGCTATATTTCATTATTTGCTGTGTGGTATAGCATTCATTTGTTGAAATGTAATTTATAAAAGAATGATATAAGCATTCACTGCATGTTCCACATGATTAGATCAATTTGTTATTAGGCATTTGAAGAAACAGTTCGCCAAAGACAGCTCAAAAATATTTTACACAATTCACGGACTGGATTTGGGGCAAGTACAACATTTGTCGTAGAATTTACAAAACAAGGAAACACTTACAGTACCAAAGGTTTTAGCTGGGAAAACAGGCTCGCTACTTGGCAGTTTTTGTGAGTTTAACATATATTTGCCAGTTTCATAAAACATCCTGTAATTGAAGCCCAAACAAATCCCTCAATTGTTTCATTATTTCTCATTAGAGTTTTCATATGCAACTTTACAGCTTGTTAAGTTTATAGCATGTATCCAATAGAATCCAATCTATATTTTTATATAGCTTGATCTCAGTTCCATAAAAAATCATTTTGTACAGGTACACATGCCAGAACCAGTAGTGTTAGGGTCAAAATTATTCAACAGTCATTGAAAAGCAGTATGGCATACAACTACAAGTAAGTGGGACAGTTTCCATCTCCCCTGGAATATTATCGCTCAATTTTTGTCACTTTAATACTAACGTCGGGTCTGCCACACCTGGTTTTCAAAAACAAAAAATGTACTTTCCTTCAACTAAAGTTTATCACAAAAACTACACTGAAAATATAAGTCTCACTGAGCAGTTTGAGCACTAACGAAGTTACTTTACTCAAATATCATACGATTGTTGATGAAAAGTAAGTAGGCTAAATATAGCGAAGGCGTCATATATGCATGAACTGAATTACTCATAAAAATAAAATTATGGGCGTGAAGAAGTTCTCCTTTTGTATACAGATAACAAGACCGTAGAAGCATGCACTGAGTGAGTTTCAGCTCTTTTTTTTACAGCCACCTGAAACTTTTCTCCATCAACCATAACATGGGTTAGGCTGACCTGATGCCACCTCACACTAATACAATCATCAGGTCTGCCAGATGCGAACTCACTCTCTGCGCAAAATCGAAAAGAGTGTGGATGACCGCAAGCGCACCTATTTACAAGTAATACAAAAAGAAAAGGCTACCGAAGAGTTGAAAGTGCACCGACTTCCACTTACGTAGTTTAACAATTTGAGAACCGGTCTACAATATATTCGTACTTCGATTTCGGCCTAAAAAACAGCAGTTTTTGGTTTACTTACCAACGCCTTAGCTCCTCTGCCGATTGCACTAGAGAGCTGTTCAAGGGCTCAAACGGATCGGCCAGTCTAGTAGATTGCACTTGAAAACAATTTTTTGTTGGGGGGTGTGGATTTTTCATGACTGACATCATAAGTGAAGTAGTTTTGGGGTCATTTTGGCTCATGTTGCTTGGCCTAAGGCCCAACTGCTAGGCCCCAAAGTGTTTCACTTAAGTTTTCATTGGAAACTAGGCTTGAGTCCGAGTCTTTTGAGCCTTTGATCGACTTTCTAGCATTTCTGGTTCAAAAGTTATGATCTAAAATAAACAAATTAATTAATTATCTGATTAGTCAAATATTTTTACTAACTTACATCATAACTTTTGAACCCGAAACCCCAGCAGGTCATCCAAAGTATCAAAAGACTCAGATTGTAGCCTAGTTTCCAGTAAAAACTTCAGTGAAATACTACCACCTAACAGCTGGCGCCCAGGGCCAGGCAAAGTGGGCCAAGGTGTCCAAAAAGTCCTCCACTTATGACGTCTCTCAAGAAACCTGTACTCCCCAAGCAAAAAATATTTTTTCGAGTGCAGACTAAAAGACTTGGCACGTCTTTTGAGACTTTTACCGGGTCTGTAGAGCATACAGGACCGGATAAATTCCCACGCAAAGCCACGTGCGTTTAGGCATTTTTTTCCGAAAATCCCCGAAAGCAGCCGGACACCAAAGAGTTAATGTGAATGACCTCATTTGACCTGGGTCTGGACCCACGATAGTATTCCAGGGTTAAAGTGGTACAGTAACACTTATACAACAACTTTTCAGACTTATAAATGAAGCACAAAGACTTATGTACTGTCATATGAACTAGTGATACATTTATAAGAATGTGAACATTTCATCAAAGCCAAATAATAGAACATCAGCTGCACAAATCACTCTTTGACAAATAATTTAGCTGACCACTATTCTACATTGTGCTACACACATGGGTCTTGTATTCACTACAGAACTCGCATGGGTGTCACTAGTGACAATTAGGAAATATAATACATGAGAACACAGCAAATAACTTCCTGCATTCAACGTTGGCAGCCAAACTGGCACACCATTGCTGTCTTCTCTTTGAAAGACAGTAGTATTTCCTAACTATTTACAAATTTTTATTATAGAAAGAAAAAGTTTTAGATTGATAGTTACATGTGGTCCTACACTTCCATTGTGGCTTAAACTGCTGGCAAAAAATCAGCAGAGTATGTGCTGATGAAATAATACATTCGCAATTACACTGAGGTATCACACTAATATTTAGTCTAAATATAAACAGATTGTTTCTCAATTGCAATTTCAATTTCTACAACATGATGACTGAACTAAGACAGGGATTACACTTTGAAAAATTTGACAAAAAATCAACTGATAAATACTGATCTGCTACATATGCCATGTGATGCTTATGGAAGACTAACCTAAATCAGATAATTCATGATTACAAAAAGTCAGAGCATGTTATACCTGACTTTAAATTGTGTTTGTCAATCATGAATAAAACAGTTCCAGCAATCACAGAAAAAACATGTTGAGTGTACACATCGGGAAAAGGCATCATTGAAATGAGTACAGTTTGCACAATGGCAAATCTTATGATTTGATGCAAGCAATGCTAGGTTGATCTACACCTGCTGTCTCAACAGTTAAGCATTGTGTTGAGTAGTCATAAAAAGCAATTGACCACTAAAAAAAACATTCTCTAGGTGGTGGCTAACTGTCAGACTAATAATATATGTAGTCCATGTGCAAGGTCAAAAACTCCTAAACAGGTCTACCTAAAGGTTGTGTCACTCATATGAAAAAGTTAGTCATATTTACTATCAAGAAATGGCAGTCAATTAAATCAAAATGATTTGAACTCTAAACCTGCACAACACAAAACATATTTTAGTTCTGTTAAATCAGAGAAGCATGGTTAGGAAAAAATATGTCGTGCAAAAAATAATTCAGACCATATGCTACACAGTTTAACTACCAAATGTTGAAGATGGAGCGATGCGAACTGTTGGAGATTGAAACTTTTCATCAGATACATTTGAACTTAGTTTCAATAAGTCAGTTACTGTGTCAGCCAAGCGAGAAACACCTCTTTCATATAAAATATCACTAGCTGAACAGAGTCTACTTTTTTCAACACCAAGCTTGATGCAAGCATCTAGAAAATTGTCCACATTACGCCTACACTTAGCCAAGGATAATTTAGGCACAGCAGGAGAAGGAACATGAATAGTTGGGATTGATCTAGCTTTTACATGATTTGCCAAATGACACAAAATAACACCATCTGTCAAAGCTGGAAGCAAATTCTGTGGCAAAGGCATTTTGAGAGTCTTTTCAATACCCTGTCTTAGTTTTTCAAGCTTTTCCATTTCTTCATACATTTTTTCAGCTTTTCTTCTCATAGTAAATGTTAGATGTTCATCACTTTGAGGACCCCGGCGATTAATGAATGCTTTTCGTGGTTTTATAACATTAAGAAATTGAGCTTCCTCAGGTGCAACATCAGATTGCCTGTCTGATTTCACAGTTACATGGCATTCACCCACTGGTGCTGGAGTATAACCAGGAAAACTAGATGACAATGAGATCTTAGCTTCTTTAGAACTTCTTCGATTATAACTTAGTTTTCTAGGAACATTTTCTAAAGAAACAGATTGATCACTTGATCCTTGTAGTTTGTCTGACTTCTCTAACACCATGAGAGGACCAGTCGTAGGTGAAGAAATAACAACAGAATTGTTTTTCTCTGCAAACTCTTCTGCAGCAGCCACCTTCTCCTCTAATGAAGGCTTTTTTATCACAAGATGCTCTTCAGACATCTGAGATTCAAGAATATTTGTGTTGCATGCACGCTTTTTAGGAGATGAACTGGTTGAAAAAGAATTTTTGTTCTCATTTCCAACCACATCACCAGCATCTAAAGATGCACTCAGCTGATTAACCACCTGTGCCAAAAATTCTGCTTCAGGCACAATACCATCAACTTGCTCGTTGGAAGGTAAATCAACATCTTGTTTTGAGTTTTTTTGCAAATGCATTAGCAGGCTTTTAAAAAAATGAACCCTGCCTTTTTTTAACACTTTTAAAAGAGGATTTTTCAAAGGATTGTCAGTTAAAATAAGTTGCTGCAATGAACTCATATTTTGTATGCGTGAAGGGATTTCCATAATGTGATTTTCGCTTGCATTTAAGTATACTAAATCCAATGCACATAGCTCACATGGGATGTCTTGGATGTAATTTCGTGAAAAATCAAAATGCAGTAAAGCTTCCATTTTACCAATTGAGGAAGGAATTGCAGCTAATTCATTGCCACTGATGTCCAGCTCCTGACACTTTTTCAAACAACCAATTTCATGAGGAATTGATACAATACAATTGTTGTTTATTCTCAACACAATAATGGATTTCATTTCACCAATACTTGGTGGAAGGTGAGTCAACTGATTGTTTCCTAAGTCGAGGTGCTGAATTAGGCGTAAGTGGAACAAGAATTCAGGTAGATATCTTATCAAATTATGAGATAAGATTACAGTTTTTATACAGTACCATTGACACATGTCATCAGGAACATCATGAAGACCATTTCTTGAGAAATCTATGGTGGTAACATCCAACAAGTCATACTTCTCATTGCATAAAACTATATCTTTCAGCTTCCTATTACTAAGCAATAGTTTTCCAGAATACTGTGCTTCTTCCAACAATTTCTCTGAGTTCCGAGTGCTTGAATGCAGCATGGTTGTTTTCGCAATCAGACATGAAGTTCAAACAATAAATAAAGGTTGTATATGCTAGTTTCAAAAGTGGCAATATATTTCTGAAAAAAATTAAAGGAATTTGTTTACTGATGCAAAATTTCTCAAAGATTTCATTAAATATTCAAAGGAAAGTTAAATTATTAGAAAACATTTTAAATTAAATGCATAAAGCATATGCATATGCAACTGTTTTATTATTGATTCTAGATCTTCACAAACAATATGCAGGTTAAAAATGCACACAATATGAAAATTGCAAGTCATGAATATTATGCAGAGAACTAGAAAATAATAAGATATTATATTACATTATTCAAAGTGTTTTCAAAAGCTTATAAATTTAAGATCTGTTAAAACTTTTTTGTTAGTTATTAGAAAGCAACCTCTTGGATTATTTATTTCAGTGCAATTGAGAAAAATTTATGATTAAATCACATTAAAAAAATAATTAAATTTTAAGCAAAAGGTATTGCATAAAAAATAAAACACTTCTTGCAAAATCACCCTTCCTGCATGGTCTGCACAATAGAAACTGGACTCTTTTCTAACTCACAACTAAATACTTCTTTATGCAGACTAGTCAATGTTGACAAATATTGTTAGCCAGAAAACTGATTTTTACATACCACTCAGTAAAGACTCACCAAACATTGAAGTAAATAGCCTAGAACCTAGAAATACTTTTCAGAAAAACTATACCAGTTTTTTTTAAGGAAAATGTTAGGTACCCGGTATGGATCTGTAGGGACCCGATTTCTCTGATTCTAGGGATCCCGTTTTATCTGATTTTAGGGACCCGATGATAATTTTCTCTGATTCTAGGGACCCGAATCGGGATCCCTGAAACGCCTTAAAAAAAACTGACTATACACATGCCATTATTATTGTAAGAATTTGTCATAGATTTGGCTTATTTTCCTAAGAAAAACCAAGGTAAACAGTTGCTAAAGCAAAAATGTAAGCACAATAAACATAATTTATATCATTACTATAGGAACAATTTGTTATATATCACAATTAGCAATGCATTTTCATTGTATGACATTTACAATTGTTGCTTGTTGCCTCTAATTTTCTGTTCCAATCAAGCTATAAAACAATATGGTTGACTATCATTTTTTTGAGTTGTTGCTGCTAAATGAGATTTGATTTTACATGTACATAGTATTCAGATCCTCAGTTATATATATATATATATATATGTTTAATAAAAATTTCTTCTTGTGTTTTGTAAAAGCACGCCATTAACCACTGTCTTTTTCAACACTAAACATTCAAACTTTTTTCACTGGTTATCTTTATTATCTTACATACAGCATTTCTATTAAAGGTTATCTAATATATCAAAATATTTTTAAGTACAGTATCTTGCAGTATGCAGCTCTTACTTCGCACATGATACTTTGTAACATTCTTTTTAAAATCAAACTTTCTTTGATTTTTTTAACATGTTCCATTCCAGGGTATGAGATACTTGTACTTTCTTGCCAATGCTTACCTCAACCTACCGGTGTACGAGTTTACTCGTACTTGCAATCCTATGCCAGCAGTTGCCTCCTGGAGCTCGAACTCCTGGTTGCACAGTGGGGGGCCAGAGATGGCCTCCAGTGAATGCAAACTCGCGTTTGGCAGACCAGGATGCCAGAGGTTGCTCAAAATCTCAAATCACAAACATAACTTTCATCATTGGTATTCATAGCCGAAGTGACCAATAAAAGTAACCTTGGCCAAAAATGTCCATGAAAAACGGAAACTTTCACCCTTGGTAACCTTGGCCAAAATTAGCCAAGGTTATTTTTTCAAAAGCGGGTGAAATTCACTTGGAGTCAGTGTTCGTGTGACATACCAACAGCGTTAGCATTCCAGGGCAACTTTTCAAGCAATGAACATTGCAAATGTTTTTATTTGTTTCAACTTGTTCCTTTTGTGTGCAAGAAATTTGGCAACGGAAATATGAAAAAATAACATCTCGTGAAAAGGCAGCTCCATTGAGATCATTGATATTTTTACTTTTGCAAGAAACCCTTTAGGGACCGCATAAGCCGATATATTGACATTGCTGCATGATTTTTGCGAAAACTCGCAAACCGCTAAAGTTACGTCCACCAGTGAGGTATTGTAAAAAAAATTTTTTCGCCACGCATATTTTGAGGTATTGGCGACAGGTTTGTAGTGAAATTGAAAAACTCAAACAGGGCAAAAATTGAAAAAGTAAGTAGTGTAACAGTTTTTATTTATTCCTGATGATGCCTGTCATTTATTTCATTTATTCATGATGATGGCTTCGCGGGTAAGCCGAAACGTTGAATAAAATAATGTTTTCGGTGATTGTGGCTGTTTTGTTCGCAGTAGGAATATTTCATCTTTTCGATTTCATGTTGGTTTGCTCATGAAATACCGCAACATTGAAACCATTGGTAGGCTGCAATTCGCTTGAAACTAGTCATGAGAAAAGACAACATAATTGAAAACGTGGAAAAGACAACATCATTCAAAACGTCGGCAGTTTTTTCAGTCATGGGAAAAGACAACATCATTGAAAATGTGAGCATTTCAGAGAAATAGCAACTGTACCAAACAAAAGGCATTCACACATTGGTGAGGCCGATTTCTGCACTTTGCGACAACCACAAACCCAAATCTGCCACTTTTGAGCCAAGTGCCAAAATATGATGATATGAAGGTTCAAGTGACTGAACTAAGATTTATTTGCCTGATTTGAAGCTGGCTGTTGGAGGGTTGGAAGCTGTTGCTTAGTTCTTGACAATATGTAAGCTTGCAGTTAGCTGTTGTGTGTTTTTGTGAGTAATTGTTACTGCAGGAAATATTATTCATAGCTAACACCATTTTTTACTGCTTTACGTGCTGATGATAAAATGATTTGAACAAATTCACTGGCGTAAAGCTCTTACTGTTGAAGTGCACCAATTCATGAAAGGTGCTCAATTGTTCTAAGCAGGGTTGAAACTTGCTGTCAGCTATTGCGTTCTTTAAATCATTATTTCTGTATAAATATTTTTTATAGCTAACGCCATTTTTCTCTGTTTAGATACTGAACAATTAGTTGCATCTTCGAATACTGTAAAATATGAATGTAGGTCAAGTTACAAATATTATCATGCACGTTGATTATGATCTGAGTGATTTCGAGGTCAGTGAAGGTGAGTTTGCTAATGAGTCACGATTCGCAGCCAAGTGATTCCGATGATGATGAGGTTCCGGCCAACCAGCCACGAAGTTGGGGACCAGCTGGAAGACGTCCAGCGGTGAACCCATTTCTCGCCAGGCAGGGCTCTCCCTTCACTTGCTGTCCGTCAGACGTGGAAAGTCGGTTGGCATTTTTTCAACTTATATTCTCCGCTGATGTTTTGGGCAAGATATTACTAAAGACCAACCGTTATGCTGCTCAAAACCTTCGAGCTAACCTTCCTCCCCTATCTCCGGTGTCTAAGATGAGGCCATGGCAAGGAATCAGTGATAGCGACTTGAAAAAGTTTTTGGGCCTCGTAATGCTAATGGGTTTTATCTAGAAAAACAGGGGTGCGGCCTCAATATAGCATCAGAAGTTGTTCAACACCTTCAACCTTGGAGGGTATCGTGAAGAGTTTGTGCTGTACTTTCACGAAACTATCATTGAAACAAACATACTTGGATTTGATCAAAAATTATGTTGTTGTTCTACTCGAAAATGTTGCGGATCACATGAAGGATAAACTCGTCGACCTTCGGAACAATTCAATTAGCCATGTGTTCGAAACTAACACAATTTGTGATTTTTGGCTGAAGGTGTCTGATGATTATCCAAATGTTGTAAAAGCTCTCAAATAGTTTCTTTTCTCCAGCACATATTTATGCAAATCTGGATTCTCTACCCTCTTGCACGTGAAAGCAAAATATCGAAACCAATTCAACTAACGCCAGAAAACGATCTCAGATGCGCTTTCTCCACAACGCGGCCAAGAATTCACAATCTAAAATCTTGTCAAAAATGTCACTCAATAGTAAAAATCACACTGAAGTTTATCTTGCAGTCTGCTTTGCGCTGCTGATATTAAAAATATAATTGAATAAAATTTGATGTATTATCGTAAAACATTTATTTTGTTTGCTCATATAGCCTATTTGTACCTAAATGAAGACACAGTTATTTAGACAGTAGGCTTTTCGATTGTTCTGTGATGGTGGGCCACGACTTTCTACTGAAAGCGACAAGTGGGTCACGGCATAAAAAAGTTTGGGAACCACTGGGTTAAGCCTAGCCCTACCGTAACTGTCACTGTGTTGTGTATTCCAGCTACTGACTCTGCACACTTACACCTATGTAACTAGTAAACTACTCCACTGTATTGTATTCTTGAATGGAAAACACAGAAATACATCATATACATTTCAAAAATTTGACCTGAGTAAAAAAAAACAGATTTTCAATACAAACCCCAGAACTCCAGATAAAACCGAAAAAAAACAGATCTGTAGTGAAAAAAAAACAGCGCAGCAGAGCAGTGGCAAAACTGATGAGTGACGGTATGGCCACACTCACTACCATACCAGGGCAAGTTATCATATGATAATAATCAGATTCATAGCCTACAAAATTTCTTCAAGAAAATTTTTCTATCAGGATTTAAAAAATTAGTGAGGATCAGATGCATACAAACGCTTTTCAGGCCAAAGTTCGCATAATTCACAATCAGTCCTTCCTCAACGAATAGTGTGAGATACACTATGCATGACGTAAAACAACAATTTTCTTGGGAACGCCGGAAATCACCATATATGGAAAAACACCTGTTTAGTAGAGTGAGCCGGAGTCACTTTTTCAAACTCCGGCTCCGCTCCTGTTCCAAAATTTTTGAATCCGTATCCGGAAATTTTTCAAATTTGAGAATCCGACTATTGTTCAGACTCCGGCTGCAATCATCGATCCAACCGAAATTTACCCATATTTTTACTTAAGAAATGACCACACAGACTCCTGTTACTGCCGAAATTGAAAAGTGACTCCGGGTCCAGTTTTTCACAAATGTTTGGCTCCAGATCCGGGTCCGAAAATAAAACCGCAGAATCCTGCCGGAGTCGACCCCAGCACTCCAGATCCAGTCCCACCTCTGCTATTTAGCAGAGACCAGAGGTGGCCGGAGTCACTTTTTCAGACTCCGACACCACTCTCGTTCCAAAATTTTTGAATCCTGTGTCAAGCTAAATTTCTGACTTGCGAATTTTCTGACTTCACACCATGTGCGCATGCATAGAGTAATATTCTAAATACCAAATGCGCAAATAAAACTGATTATAACGGTTTAGGAATTCGTGTTTAGGTAAGTGTGTCGGGTTAGAGTTTGGGTTAGGGTGAGAAAAATGAAAATAATTGAGGTCAACGACTAGGTCCGAAAATTTTCAATAGTGAAAGTTATTCCCGTGCTATAGTTTCTTGTGGGTACCTGATATCCAACCAAAATGTTTTAATTTACACAACACACATCAAAAACGTAATTGCCAGACCTTATTTCTTTGAAAAAAGTTCTGTTGAAGAACAATATCAGGTCAGAAATTTCGCAGAGGTTAGAAATTTCGCTTGATACCGGATTCGGAAGCTTACAAATTTGACAATGCGACTCCTGTCCAAACTCCGGTTACTAGAGATGAACATGGATTTGGATTTGGATATAAATCCTGCGGATTTGTAGTTTTTTGATGGAATTGAATTGGATTTGGATTTTATAATTTATGACTAACCGGATTTGGACTTCAATTTGGATTTGATAATTTTGTTTAAATTTTTTCATAACGTTTAGTTCAGTTTCAAGAGTACTGTACTTAATCTGTGAAAATTCGTTCAGGTGTGGTTCAGGTTCAGTGAAGTTATGACGTCCTTCAGTATTGCAAATGCACATCGTGTTGATTTAAATGTTCTGCCTTGAGAATGAGCACTAGCAGCGATAAGTCTGCTCTCAGGTTCAGTTCAGACCACTGGTGCCACTCCTAGTGTTTTTTCCACTAGATCTAGTGTTTTTGCAATTCATCTAGTGTTCTAGTGGTTTTTCATAGCTGTCTATTGTTTTTGTATGAGTGAACTGAAGGCAATTAAATTTCAAATTTTGTGTAATTGTAACTGTAATTGAGACTTCTTGATTTTGTGCAATTGTAATTTTCTAAATATCATACTCTATCTAATTACATCATAAATTACACAAGAGCATATAATCCGCTTTGAGTTAAACCGCTATAAGTCGAAGTCACTGTGGTGATCTGTTAAAGATTCAGTGACCTGTACAAACAAGCAAAAGGACTGCTGCTGATGGTTGTGGCCATCATCATGTTGAAACTGAAAGTAATGAAGCAGAGGTGCCATTCCCCATTTGCCTGAGTTGAACATTTCAGACCACAAGGAATTTCTCAAGAGCAATGGCGATTATGTGTGGTTGGTCTTTTCCCTTATGTGGTAATTTACCATGTGTGAAGGTGTTGCACATCAAGTCATGTTAAAAGATTTAGGGCGTAAAAGAATGATTGCTTGGGTGTATATTTGTGTGTGTATGTGTGTTCTGTGGTCCATATGGTCTGAGACTAATATATATATATATATAATATTCGAAACACCCGCCTGCTCTTAAGAAGAACACCAATTTTCTTGTAATCTGACAAATCTTTCTCATATTTGTAATCTAGTGTCTTTTTGTTAATAATGTTTTTTTATCATGAAATCCAGTACATTTCCGTAACATCAGTGCCTAGTTACGTTTACTTTTAGCACATTTCATCAGATCATTATTTATTTATGTAGCCTAGTGCTAATATTTTCTGTGTGCTTCTCCCTGTTAAGCTTTTCATTTATTTTAGTTAGGCCTACAGGTTATGCAGTAAAAAGGGCCTAAGGTAAATTGCAGTTGACTGACATTTTAAAATGCTAAAAACGGATACAAGAGATGTGGCCTTCCTATTATGAATAGATGAAAGGTCATCAACTGCATGCCTTTTTGTGGAACTGTTTTTAGAGGTGTTACATGCGTACATCAAAAACCTGGTTCTATTTTTAGTCATTATAGTTACAATTCTTCACAGGATATTCTAGTTTTGAGTGGTTGAAACTAAATCATATGACTAACTGATCATCTCAGTGCATTGCTGCTAAAAGTGATTGCGATTTACGTTGAAGTCTTTGAAACGTCAACTATTACGATGTTGTAAAACAAAGGTACAGCATAAGTTCATTTGAATTATGAGGCAAACTTTTTTCTCGAATCATATTGAGTTGGTTTACATGTAGCTTAATATAGTAGTGATAAGATTTCGGATTTAAACAGGATTTGGATTTTTAAGCTGTCTGTTTTCGGATTTGGATTTGAAAATGGATTTTGAAATGAAATACCAGATTGGATTTGGATTTGGAAAACCTAAATCCGTTCATCTCTGGTTACCAACGATCGGTGACCAACGATCCAACCGAAATTCACCCATGTTTTTCCACAGGTGGCCGAAGTCACTTTTTCAGACACCGATTCCGCTCCTGTTAAAAAAATTTTGAATCCGGAACCGAGTCCTGACATTTTTTTAATTTGGGAATCCGACTCTTGTTCAGACTCCGGTAACAATCATCCATCCAACAACCGTAATTTGCCCATGTTTTTGCTTAAGAAATGACCACATGAACTCCTGCTACTGCCGAAATTGAAGAGTGGTTCCGGATCCGGTTTTTAAAAAATTTTTTATTCCAGATCCGGGTCCGAAAAAAACGCAGAATCCTGCTGGAGTCGACTCCGACACTCCAGATCCGGCGTCACTTCTGTTTTTTACTTAAGATATCACCACGCTGCAACTGCCGAAATTGAAAATTGACATCTGATCCGGGTCCGGTTTTTCACCAATTTTTGACTCCGGATCCAGTTCCGAATGAAAAACGCAGAATCCTGCCTGAGTCGACTCCGGCAAAAATTATTTGAATTTTTTTGGCTTTGTTGGCCCATGATCCCTGGATTGGGGGTTGTTTTGCGATTGTTCTTATGATGTTATCCGCGGATTCAACGTGCAGACATTGTATCTCAAAGTCTTGCTGGATTCATGACTCAAATACGAGTCTTTAGAGCCCTTGATTGACTTTCTAGCATGTCTGGTTTAAAATTTAGGCCAAAAAACAGCTAATTGGCAAGGAGCTTTTCTCAATATTTTTCGGGGATTTCCCTAATTAGTTTTAAGGTTTTTTGGCCCTAATCTTGGAACCAGGAACGCTAAAAACCCATTTGGACCATTCAAAGTCCCTAAATGTAACCGAAAACAGCTAGACTCAAAAAAAATTTTTGCCACTAAAATGGCTCCTGCAGGCCTTGATGCAAATTGATAAACTTTATCATAAGCTTGAATGAATTTTGCTTGAAACGTATGAGCACCGTGTTTTCTTCTGGCCGAAATACTCATGCTCATAAACTTTCTGATGTCTAGACTTTTCAATTTCCTGGTACATGGGCACATTTTTAGATTAATAACATTTTACACAGTTTCTCATACAATAATTTAGGGTGATGTAAAAAAAGACATAACAAGTGGAGAAAGGGGAAAACAATTAACCGGGCTCTGAATCACTATGGGGGCGTCGAAACACTGCGGGGGGCGCCGAATGGCTGCGGGGG
>Ga0210059_1002339_pt1 | contig 29621 bp, 24 predicted proteins | sample Ectturendosymbi2_FD_188042 | JGI IMG/M metagenome (GOLD analysis project Ga0210059, IMG submission 188042) | Ecteinascidia turbinata endosymbiont from Florida, USA - Sample 2 (SPAdes) (version 2) | ecosystem: Host-associated > Tunicates > Ascidians > Unclassified | place: Key West, Florida...
CATTTTACCTAGACTAGACCAAGTTAGTAATTATCGCCCTACTCCGCAGTAGTGCTGTAACAAGTGTTACGTTTTAGCTAACAATAGTGTTAAGAATGTGTCTGTAACCCTATGGTTCTGTCTTCAATGCAGTTGCAAAAAGTGTCTGTAACCCTGTGATTTCGCCGGCTTCAGTGTCTTGTACTACGTTCTGTATTGTCTGATTTTATCAACCTGCGTTCTGCAGAGTGTGTGTGTTCATACTATGGACTTCGTGTCTGCTCACAAACAAATAAATTAAAATTAATCCAAGTGTATTCTGCATCGTCCTTGTCATCTGACCAATCCAAACAATTGGATTCTTCTAATGGCAAAATAACTCCAGCAGTGCTTTTGCTTCATGAGGCAAAATAGACACTGCCTTGTTAAACTTTGGAAATGCCAAAAGGATATGTCTATTTTGCCTCATGAGGCAAAAGCACTAAAGCACTACTGAAGCTATTTTGCGTTCAGCCAAATATGATTGGTTAAAATTTATTATTTTATGTGGGCGGATCAGGACTGGATCGGACTGATGATTTTCAAAAATTTTGCGGATCAGGGCTGGATCGGATTTAATTATATCGAATCAGGACTGGACTCGGACTGAAAAATTTCACAGTCCGCTCATCTTTGCTAACTTGCAGAGATGAGCACGGATCAGGTCTGGTTCGGACTTGATCAGGACTGAAGCCAATTTTGGCCGGATCAGGTCTGCATCGGACTGCAATTTTTTTTAGAATTGGCAGATCAGGACCGGATCGGACTGAAAAAATTTGTTGTTTTGATGTGATTATTCTAACCACATCAAACATGTTAGTTGTTATGTGATTTTGCAGATTGGTTAATTGGTAATGTTTGTTTTGCCATCAAATGTAAAAACTCTGCTGAGACGATTTTGCTATGCATCCAATTTTGTCCAGACTCCACATATAGAGGTGAGTTCGTATTGCTAGCAACAAGGTGAACGTACTCAACGTACGCTTGACCAATTCTACCAATTGGGTTCACCTAATGGCAAATAACTCCAGCAATGCTTTTGCCTCTGATTGCAAAATACACACTGCCTTATTACATTTTGGAAGTGCCAAAAGGTTGTGTCTATTTTGCCTCATGAGGTTGTGTCTATTTTGCCTCCTGAGGCAAAATAAAATACATGGTTTTATATGGGCGGATCAGGACTGGATCGGACTAATGATTTTCAAAAGTTTTAGCGGATCAGGACTGGATCGGATTCAATTTTTGCGGAACAGGATTGGACTTGGACTAAAAAATTTCACAGTCCGCTCATCTCTGTTGCTAGCAACTTCACCTCAGGGTTGCCAATTTCAGAATTTGGCTTTTTTGAAGCCAGATTTTAAAATCTTGGCTTTTTTTGAAGACCTTTTTTGGCATTTTTTGGGAATCAAAAAAAGCCAGACAAAATCTGTTTTTTTCTCGCTTTTTTCAGTCGGAAAGGCTTGGATCTGCAAAAAACATTTGTCTGTGCTGCGTACTCATTACAAATCTCCTCTGAAAAGAGTCTGTCCATGCAGGATGCACAAAATTTTGAAAGGATTTTACTGTTACCCTGAAAATGATCGATTTTATTGTTAAGAAACAAATATACGACAGTGTATTTACGGGGAAAGTGAATGCTTCTAATGAGTTAAATTGTATTGTATCGATGTTTCTAACGTGTTTTAACGCCTGTTTTGTGTTTGGTTATGCATATTTTATGTGTTCAACATAATGCCTTAAAACTGCTTTCTGGCTTTTTTGGGGACAAGAGCTGCCTTTTTTAGTGAAGACAGGTTGGCAACCCTGCTTCACCTTGGTTGCTTGGTCACAGCCATACATTTATCATGTTTTGCTGTGCATTGATTGTGAATGTGAGTATAGTAGCTGTACTACATGGTTCATCTGACTTGCAATGGAGTTTGAGTTAACATAGTCGGTTAAGAAAGGGGTAACTATTCATATTGTCATTTTGTTTTTTCGTAATCATAGATAATCAAGCATCTGGCAAGCAATCGTAATCGATTACATTTGTGATGTGATAGTCCCATGTCAGCAGCTAGCTAACTAACATACATAAGAAGAAGCAAATGCAATTCCACCATCCAGAAACATCTTATCAACTTACAAAGCAAGAATCGAGAACTAAGTATTCCACTCGTCAGCTAACCTTATTTTGTTTACAAGATGGAGACCATGCTAGTACGTTTCATTCACATAGATGGTCTGATTTTTGATCAACTGCAGTTGAGCATTTTTCAGAATTTTAGGAAAGAGTAAAGCTAATATTACTACTACTGGCATTTTCCCAGATCATGTTGTGGCTGAACAAAGTTTTAGTCAACTACTGCACATGCATAATAAATACCGCAATCGTCTTGATGAGATTGATGATGAACAAAGACCAGAGTAAACGCCATATGACTTAAGCTAACCAATTTGCAACCTGCTTTGAAAAAACTTGCAGAAAAACACTAGGTACAACACAAGGTTTGCATTAGTTCAGGGGTCTCAAACTCATAATGCTCCAAGGTCCAAATGAGGACTTGTCTTATGAAGTACGCTGACGGCCACATTATCATAATTATGATGATGACACAACAATGTGAATGTAGGTACTTGAACCTTACTACAAACAGCTCTTATATCTTATTTCCTGCGAAAGGTATCGTGAGTGATAGGCAAATTATTTCTATCCGTCTCTGCATTTGTGTCAAAAGAGCTTGTTCACTTGCTAGCCGAGCAATTTCAAACACCAGTGAATAAACCAAAAAACGTAAATGTTAATTATTTGAAAATTCCCAAAAAGCATCACGGGCCATACATATGTATTAGTCCCTGCATTAGTTGGAACCAGCTGCATTTTGGAAACAAAAAACATTCTGCAAATACATTTTATTCGTTTTGTTTTGTGCTAACTAGATTGCATGTTTATATTTCATTTGCCCTGATTTGTTTTCAAAACAAACAAAATATTTTAAACAATGCTAAAATAGGTATGGGGCAATTTTCAAGCAAAGTTCCTGTAGAGAGACGATTCAACAAAAAGGTTTGAAGACCATTGATTTAAACCAAAAAATCCAAAGAAAGACCTTGTTTACAAAATATCTTGTACAAATAGCAAGTAATAGATCTTCTATTACATGTAAAAAAATCTTGCATGAGCAACTTTTTAGTTGGAAATTATGGGATGTAGGCTGTGAAACTTCTGTGAATATGACCATCTACCATTTTTTATTCAAACAAGTGTCATGGCAGCATTAATTTTATCTCATTGTGTTGTAAACAGTGTGAAAAAGATACTTTTTCTAAACAAAGTTGCATTTGAATTTATGCTGATTTTTCTTAATTTTGTATTAGTTATGCTGATGCATATCACAAGTACTGAAAAAATTAACAACAAGAACTGTAGAATCTCCCTAATCATGTTGGTGAAACAATTGGTCTTTTGTATATGTAATACAAGAAACAAATAACTCCAAACTAAGTCTTTTTTTCAATTTTGCATAACGACAGAAATGTATTGTTGCTGAAGTTAACGGTACATAAATTAACATGTCAAAAAGTATGTTGTATTTTGCTTATTTGAGCAATATGTCTCCAAAAAGAATGTTGCAGTCTTGTCCTTCGGCTACAGTAAAATCAATTGCGAAGTTGGAAGACCACAAGCTTGTTTTCATAGGTAATAAAGATGAATGGGCTGGAGCATGTGGAAATGCAGTGAAATCCAAAGGTGACTTGCTGTGGGGTGTTGTGTGGGAGGTCAGTGAAAGTGATATGCCTGCATTGCAAGAAACAGAGAAGGGAGGCAATATTGACTTTAATGTCCCTCTTTGCAAGGTTGTGACACCAGAAGGTGAAGAGTTGGAATGCCTGTTTTTTTATCGTCAAAGTTCTGAAGCAGACATTGGTTTGCCATCACGTCAATATGTCAAAGTTGGTATTCAAGGAGCAATAAGAAACAAGCTTCCCCAATCTTACGTTGATATGCTGCGTTCAGTAGAAACTAACAACAACTCTAAAATGACCGAGGGAATGGAAAAGGCTCTGTATCCTGATGAAGATTGAAACAAACTTGTAGAAAACTGTTTGTTTGAGTTTGAATGCAAACTTTTAATGACCTTAAAGCAAGTTTGAGTACAATGATTAAAATAGGCAGATTTTGTTTGTGTTCTTTCCATTTGTTTGATTTTGTGCTGCAAGCAAGTAATTAGATTGTTTTTTGTCTTGTGTAGTTACTATTAGTACAAGTGGAAGTTGTGCTTTCAATACCATACCAGCTGTGGTGTAAAATGCATTTTGTTGCTAGTAATGTAGATAAGCTGTTTCATATACAAAAAACCTTATAGGAACTTTGTCATGTGGTAAGGAAAATAGCTAGCATGAGGTGCTGATTTCTGAACCTTCCATGCGTGCATTGTAGCCAAGAGGTCTGAAAAGTCAATAACTACTAAAATGTTAGTGTTGGTGGGTCTAAATTAAACACTTTTGTTATTATGTTGCCTTTAGATACAACTTGTATTGGGTGGCACATAAAACAGGTTGGCAGGGTTTCCATGCTGTGTTGAAAGTATTGAATTGTGAAATCAGTTTTCAAGACCTTGAATAAGTATTAAATTTGCCCAAAATGTACATAAAGTATGAAAATACCAAATTCAATCATTTGTTAATTCAAAATTTGTTTTTTACCACCCATGACAGTTTTGCAGATGTTTTTTGCATTGTGTTCCATGAATAAAATTTTGGAAAATTAAGATAAGTGATGGTATTAAAGCTTTTTCATTCAGTATTCAAAAAGTATGGAAATAGATTTTTGAAAACATGTGGGAAACCTGAGTTGACCATAAGTACTGTAAATATTAACTCAGGCAGTGCCCAAGTCAAAACTGAACACAGTTTAACGATAAACCCTCAGGAGTTTTTCAATGACTTATTGCATTTCATTTATGTTTGCTTGAGTTTGTTTGAGTCTTATTTTTTCAATATTTTAGACCTAGGAACTTGCATTCCTAGTATTGATTTTATAAAGCAAGTGTTTTCCTTATGTAGGTATACGGTTTGCTAAGCAATTTCTGCTAAAATTTGTTAAAGGTGTGATGCTTTTGCCTCTTACATTTTCCAAATTGTATAGGTCCATTTAAAAACACTTCATTTAGGTTAGTCAGCTGGTTCCCACAAAATTGGGCAAAAGAACCCTGTCCAACATTTATCAAATCTGCATAATTTCATGGTCATTCAGTGTTTTGCAGATATAGCTTATTCAAGATTAATGCTTTGATAAAAATTCATCAGACATTTATGTTGTTGCGATCAGAAAGCCCGAGCGGCATGTGCACAAAGCTTCGAACTGTGGCAGCAAGCAACAATAGAGATCACACGCCGTGATCACTGTATTATTGCTTGTTTGCGCCACATATATGTGGTATTGTTGTTCGTGCACATTCTGTTCGTGGTGAACTGAACGTTCAACGCCAGCGGAGAGGTTGCAACAATATGCTTGGCAACTGTTTACCAGCTGTTGAGAAACAATTTTAAATAATTGTTCCTGCATTAGATTGGAGCCTCCTACCATAACAGTATTTAAAAGATGTTTTTATTGTGATTGCTTGAAAGATTAGTGCCAGTTGTAAACAGTATAAAAGTTCACCTATTGAAACTGTGTCATGCTCTCTGCAATCATTTGGTGATTGCTGTAATTTTTGTGTATTACTGTCACGTTCATCATTGTTCTTTGCCATCTTTACAAATTAAGTGCAATTTTCTATCAGTGGATTGTGATTTTACATGTATGCAAATGTAGCTTACTAAGACAGCAATTGAGCCAGTATGTGAGACTACATGTTGTCAATTACTCTGTGCAAAGGTGTTCCACTTTGGTATTAATTACAATAAAAGCTGACATTTTTGGTGCAGTTATTCATGTTTCCATTATTTTGTTTAATATGTGCAGCTGGTCACCCAATTTTTGCAAATGAGTTAAGATGAAGTTGTGGTCTTAATATCTTGAATTCATCCTGTATGGTTTGAAACAATTTTATTGATAGTTTTATCACCACATCCAGTTAACAAAACAGCTTGCATATTTTTTGCAGGCACCTAGGGCTGCTTCATAAGATTCCTTGTTTTATTGATGTTACAATTTGTTGCATTGCTGTGTAAGCATCAGAAGCTGCAATTCCATGAATCTTATGTTGCAACGTAACTTCCTGCTGATTTTTGCAGAATACAAGGATGATTTTTTAGGAAGCCCTTTGTGTTAAGCATTGCCAAGATTTTTTTTTCTGAAGCAATCTTCAAGTCATTCTCTGTTTAAGGATAAAACAGTTGTGCAATTCAAATCTTTGCTATGTTGATTCTCAGTTCGTTTATCCTTCTTTATCTGGTTCAATTACATATTTTTTTATTATCAATTATATTGCTTTTTCACCTACGTGCTTTTAATTTTGACAAACTGTTCTTAGGAAGCTGATAACTCCCAAGTGTTCTTTTTGACTTGCCATACAGAGCACTTTCAGATATCTGTAACAGTCACTACTATCAGTCTTGCTCAAGTTTAAAAGGCGCTACCATATGCTCTCCAAGTGGTTAGTTGGTTGAAGCCATGGATGACGTCCAAATGACTAAGGCCGAGCAGGAGGCTCATGAAAGGGCCATAAAGAAGGTGGCAAGCCTGTTACAAAGGCCTGAACACCTGGATAAACTTGAGCAGCATCGTCGCAGAGTTGCTCGAGAAAAGGTTAATGCAGTTTTTTATATGTTTTTTTTATTGTATAAGAAGGCGTGTAGTCCAGCATTGATCTGGTTCAGCTAGTAGTCTAGCTTTGATCTGGTTCTATACCTGTGACTGAATATACGTTTTTTTCTGGTGTGATTAGCTTTGCTGCATTTCTCCATCTTGTTCCAGTGTCTTCCTTCTGCAACCCAGTCCCTCTAGCCTGCTCTTCTACTTGCTTTCTCCATGTCTTCTGTGGTTGTCTCCATTTTCTCTGACCCTCCGCCTTGAAACTCAGCACCTTTCTCAAGGCACCATCCTAATCTTTCATCAAAACATGTCCTTACCATTACACCCTACTTGTTTTTGCCAGATTTCCAAAGTTTCTCCTAATCCCATCATGTTCATCAGTGCTCTTTTTGTCCATCAGTTCTGTGCCAAACATTGCTCTTACCAAAGTTCTCTTGGTTCACCTCAGAATTGACACCTCGTTCTCCTAACTCAATATTACAATTATTTGCATAGTGAAAGTGGCGAAAGCAAATTTAAATGCATTGCTCTAACCAGCCAAAATCAGCTGATTTGCGGAAAGAACGAGTCTCTTTTCCAGAAACACGGTAGTGATCATATTAGAGTACAATGTGGTTTCCTGACCCCTCGCATCACTTGTTGGCAGGGCTGTGGAGCCAACAATCAAATTTCAGACTGCAGCTCCAGGCATCCAAAATATTTGGCTCCGGCTCCCACATCTAGAAGCTTTTGGCTCTGGCTCGAGAACGATGTGGTCCATTAAAAACTAAAAACCATTGTATTATTTGCACAATTCGCTTGCCCCACAAACCATGTCTGTGGAACTGCAACTTAAATTTCTGGCTCCACCATAAAAAAGTTTTTGGCTCCGGCTGTGGTTGCAGCCATCCAAAATTGCTTGGGCTCCTGCTCCTCAGCCTTGCTTGTTTGGATTGTGCAGTTGCTTGTAAACTCGTACTTTTTTTTCTTTCAGGCGTCAGTCGAAGCTCGTTTGAAAGCAGCCGTTCAATCTCAGCTTGATGGTGTCAGAACAGGCTTAAATCAAATGACAGACGCTCTGAAGGAGGTGCGCGAAATCAAAGAACGAATGGGTGACGTTGATGATATGTACATGAGCTGTGGCACATTAAGTGACAAGATGAGGTGAGCACGCGTCCGTAGATAGCGTGCAAGTGGATTGAAAATCAATCAAGCGTTTGTTCATTTATTAGATCGGAATGACAGTGCACAACTGCTTCAAATGTCGCTAATCGCTGGCACATTCTGTGCTTGATTTGAGTCACACAAAAACCAGCAACCACGTGACAGTTTTCATTTGGCAAATGCCATCACAATTAACACACAACCATGGGCGTTGGAAGGGGGACGGGCTTGGCCCCACCCTGGATTTTAAAATATGGTGTTTTACTGTTTAATTTTTACAGAAAGATGTTTTTGTCTTTAGTTTTGAGTTGGGAAATTGAAATTCCACCACTGTTGTCCACCACCCCCCAGGAAAAAATCCTTCCGACACCCATGCGTAGAACGTTGTTACCTTTTTATTCTGTGTGGTCAGGGACATAAAGGACATCAGCGCGCAGCACCGACAGCTTGCTGCTGCCATGGAAAACCTTAAACACATTTTCGGAGTGCCGGAAGAGGTCGCTAAAGCTCGCGAGATGTTGGAACAGGGCAAACTCCTGGAGGTAAAAATCACATTTGTGTGGTCAATTTATGATTCGTCTTGAGTGAACTCAACCTCGGTTCAATTTTCATTTGCCAACTTCTTATGCGCCTTTATTAAGCACTTGTCCAATACAGTACTTGTCCCATTTTGAAAAATGTTTGTGTAGTGCCCTGGCCAAAATCGGCGCAAATATTGAAGGCCCAATTTTTTTGTAACATTTGTAAACTTCAGTACATTCTGCTACAGCTTCCCGCAACCCTCGATGCAACTATTCTAGTGTTTGTGGCTCTTAAGCAACGATGTTGTTCTGTATACCGCAATGGTTTTACGCCTTTGCTAATATTTGGCAGTGAAGTAAAGTTAAATAATTTAGTCATTTATCTGATCACATAAAATTGGTGATTCAGATAGAACTAACTCATGTGAACCACACGTTTTTTACCCGAATAAATACGAAACGTATAACTATTGACATCACGGGTAGCCGTTTCGTACAAATTTTGCCAGTGGTTAAATTTACAGCAGTATCATGAAGGCGTAAATCTGAAAAAAGAGAGGAGAGAATCTAAATGTGTGAATCTGGATTTTTGTAAGAGCGCATTTATTTTTAATGGAGCTACCGCTCTTGATGGAAAATTCAACTACTGTGTGAAAACCTTGCCCTGTTTGAACATGAATTGATCATTTTGTTTCTGTCAGTCGCTCCCCACATCATTGCAATGAATATTTCACGCGAAAGTGACTTTTCCAGACAATTTAAATGTCATTCGGCGCTGGTTCAACAAAACAATGACCCTGCGAAAAGATCTCGCGCGTGCAAAACCTCGTACACATTGGTCCGAACCTGGGCCTAGACCGCTGCTCGGATGACAACGAAAACTGTTGTTCACAGTTGTTGCAGCCGAGTTTGCACTTCGCTTTGTACTTTGAAGGCTCACAAAGTTCTCACGGACTTGGAGACGTCCAGGGACGACCTGCTGTACGAACAGCACCGACTGGAAAATCACAGCGCGTCCGACATCAAACAACTACAGTCATATTTTTCTGAGGCCGAGCACTTGTCGGTATGTGCTGGATAATGGATATGACCAAATGCGTTGCCTTTTGTATTGAATAACACTTTGTCCAGCATTGGCCAAACTTTGTCCAGCGTTGACCAAACGTTGTCCAGCGTTTACCAAACTTTGTCCAGCGTTGGCCAAACTTTGTCCAGCGTTGGCCAAACTTTTTCCAGCGTTTACCAAACTTTGTCCAGCGTTTACCAAACGTTGTCCAGCGTTTACCAAACGTTGTCCAGCGTTGACCAAACTTTGTCCAGCGTTGACCAAACGTTGTCCAGCGTTGACCAAACGTTGTCCAGCGTTGACCAAACTTTTTCCAGCGTTGACCAAACTTTTTCCAGCGTTGACCAAACTTTTTCCAGCGTTGACCAAACTTTTTCCAGCGTTGGCCAAACTTTGTCCAGCGTTGGCCAAACTTTGTCCAGCGTTGGCCAAACTTTGTCCAGCGCTGACCAAACTTTGTCCAGCGCTGACCAAACTTTGTCCAGCGCTGACCAAACTTTGTCCAGCGCTGGCCAAACTTTTTCCAGCGTTTACCAAACTTTGTCCAGCGTTGTCCAAACTTAACCATCGTTGGCCAAATTTCGCAGGATGAACTCGCCGAAGCACTGTGGAAGATCGTGCGCAAGTCAATGACCCTGGTGCGAAAGGACTCGGCCAGTTTGGTGACGGTTTTACGCATAGTTGAGCGCGAGCACAGGTAACCGAGGCCTCATTTTTTTACTTGTGAGCGTTGTTTGAGGCGGAACTCGCGACAGCTTCTTGGTTTTCTTGCCTTTTGTGACATAACAAAATAAGTAGGCTTCAACCCAAGGCGACTAAGTCTGTAGCACGTTTTGGTGTTTCCGCAAGAACCTGAAGAAAAGTTAAAAATTGTTAAACAACAGGTTTAAAGATTCTTTCTCTCTTCAAACGTTTTTTTTGCCTACTTGTGAGTTGTTTTCTTGTGGATGGATTTGAAAAAGTACACCCGCCGCAGTTATGTTCCCTGTTGATTCTCTCTGCTCTGTTGATCGATCGCTGCATTTTCGCTGTTTTGAGTTTGTATTTTGATCGGCAACTGCTGAGCAGCCGAGGCAAGAAGTTTGATGGAAGCAGGGATAGGCCCTGAAATGGGCAACTGATGTTAAACTCGGCTCCATAGAACATACTCGTCGAACGTTCATCATATGAGAGGAAAAGCTCTGGAGTTGTTTTTTATTTTTAGCACTCGCTTAACTCTGCGCAGAAATTATAAGTAAACACGACGAGTTGCATCATTAGGTCATCTGCAGCAATCACTATGAACACTGGCAGTGACGTTTGTCATTGATAAATATGCGGTTATGACCAAGTCTTATTTGACAAATCTTCAATGTACGCCGCTCTACTCCTGTATTACTTTTCCAGACTTATTGAAAATGAAAACTTAAACTAGGCAAAAAGTAAAGTGAAATCTTAATAGCCCAGTCCGGCGCTCCTGGCTCTTATGCACAACACTGAAGTAGGATCTATTCGTTGAAGGCTTTGCACATTGCTGTTGTTTCCGTTCAAGCGTCGATCTCGACTACGTGTCACAAAACCGCCAGTCACCACAACCAGGAGTTTTTCAAAGATCGGCGGTGATCACAATTTTTTTCCACAGGGCCGATACGAAACTGGAGGAACAGCAGGCGCATTCAGGTTTCTTACCTCCAGGGAGACCGAAGATGTGGCGACAGAAGGCGATGGAGACGTTGAAGGAGAGTGTCGATGACAGGTCGGACACTTCAGGATGACTTTTATTGGGAGTTTGCTATCTTAATTTTGACGCCTTGCTTCGCTGTATAGAGGTTGGAATTTGAAAGGCTGAAACATATTACCTTTTTTTGGTGAAGACAAAGCTTTTTTTCTAAAACGTGGTGAAGCATTTATCTTGACAAAAAAAATAAACATTCGAGAAGACCCTTGAATTTTGCATCGGCAGCGATGTCGCGTTAGTGTGTGACTTCAATATCCATGCAATCTTCTTGTGCAATTATGCGCTTTTTATCTCATTGCTGCAGAGGTGCTGGCCTGGCATTTGTCAGAACAACCTCCTGATCTTTTGCTACAATCTATATTCTATGCCAGTGGTTCTCAAATTTTTTTTCATATTACCCCCCTTACAAACCCAAACACTGTCAATTCCTCCCCAACAAAAATCACAAGAAGTAATGACAAAAATTTCACACTACCTATTGTGAAGGAACAATAGAGAGACGATTGTGAACCAAACACACCCTTTTATGACGTCAGCCACTACAGTTAAAGCGGCTTGTTCTTGCGTTCTGTAGACATTCCCATCTGAACCAAGAGCGAGCACGTTTCCAGGACTACCTCAAATGACCCCTGACATTTTCTGTCGCAGAGTCGAGAGCGACGTGTACGACTCGCGCGAGACTGACAAGATGTGGCTCGTCAAACATCTGGAAATTCTGCGCCAGACCGTCGTCGAAGACCTTCGCGTTGCTCGCTACCTCTGCTTGCCGTGCTTCCCCCCCGACTATCAAATATTCGATCGCTACTTGCACTGGTATCATTTGTCGTTGGCAAGCCATGTAAGCGTGTAAATTTCCTTTTGCTGCGAGTCGTTGCTGTGTTTTTTTTATGGATGTACGAAAGCATTTTATTGCTGGACGTGACCTTGTGCTTTTTTTCCGATTATTTTGAGTGTCCAGGCCTGGCCAGTCTTTCGTTTGGAACCAGGGTTGCCAGACATCTCTTGAGAAGAACAGCCAAACCATGTCTTGAAAAAAGCCAAACCGGGTTAAAAAAAGCCAAATTTCAAATAAACAGAGAAATTTAAAATTCTTTATTAGTTGTAGGACATTTCAGAAGGGTAAATTTGTAGCATTACCTCTACACACTACAGGAACAATTTCAAATGTTCATCTTCCGCATTTTCTACAGCGTTTCCTCTCGAACCCTTGGCATTATGGGTTGCCAGATATGCTACAACTTTATTATTATCTGGGTTTCCAGATAACTTTTGAGAAAATACACCAAACACTGTCTAAAAAAGCCTAATAACACTTTTCAGCAAGACATTCAAAAATACAAAACACCAGTCTGATAGTATGTGCCAACTGCCTCCAAAAAAGCCAAATATTGAAAAGAAAAAGTGAAACCATTTTTTTGACGCCAATTGCTTCTAAAAAAAGGCAAATTTGTGAAATTTGGCGTCAAGAAAGCCAATCTGGCAACCCTGTTTCGAACTATCGGCATTGACCCTGAGTAAACTTCGTTTGGAACTATCGACATTGACCCAGAGTAAACGTGGTGTAGAACTGTCAGCATTGACCCAGAGTAAACTCTGCTACGTTTATTATCTTGTGCAGCTGCAACATCTGATTGAAGATGGTTTGGAGGGCAACGAGATCATATCGTTGCTCACGTGGCTCAACCATTATACCGGTGAGTGAAACATCAGTGTGGAAATGCTCTTCCCTTTCTCGAACTTTCTAAACTGACTGTTTTAAGTACTTCGATCAGACAGTTTCTTCAAAAATTACGGTCAAATCGATTACACGTCAAAAAAGAGTTGTAGAACGCACCTGCTACAAAACAGCGCTGTACGTTTTTCAATACAGTGCTTCTGTTGCAGGTTCTGATTTCATGGGTCACGCCGAGCTTTACATCGACACAGGCAAACTGCCGGCCTTGCTTGACGATAGCGTCACCGAAGACTTAATCAGAAGGTTGGTTTGTATTTGCACGTTGTCGTACGCGCGCCAAAGCGAGTTAACATTGGGTAGAGTTACCAGACCGCTGTAACCTCCCTACCGAAACTCACCACGCGAATAAATTTTTCCAAGTCAAAATAAGCGCTTTGCCGAAGTATCGCTGCGAGGTTTCCCGAAGTATCGGTGCGAAGTTGCCCGAAGTATCGCTGCGAGGTTTCCCGAAATATCCCTGCGAGGTTTCCCGAAGTAGCCCTGCGAAGTTGCCCGAAGTATCCCTGCGAAGTTGCCCGAAGTATCGCTGCGAGGTTTCCCGAAGTATCGCTGCGAAGTTGTCCTAAGTATCGTTGCGAGGTTTCCCGAAGTATCACTGCGTGCTAACTGACTTGTGCAGACGTGACCGGCATCAAGCGGACCCCCAAAGCAGCACGTACAAGAAGCAAACACATGTTTTTTTCCTTGTTTTTTTTCCAAAGTTGCTGTTCATCCTTCCGCACATGACTGAGCTGTGGTTGCGTCAGCTTCTTGTTACGTCCGCAGCTACTTCACTACCACTCAGAACAACATGCTGACGTGGACCCAGAAGTCCCTGGAGCAAGACGCCAAAGATTGGAGGAGGGAAGAGGAACCGGAAACGGATGTAGACGGATATTACCGCACGTCACTGCCTGTCATACTCTTTCAGATGATACAACAAACTTTGCAGGTGTGGATTTTTTAGCGAAACGGAAATAGAAAGTCATCTTTCGTTGAATGAAAAGCAATTGCCTGAATTTACTGCCTGATCTTGGCGTACGTACGCTTCCGTTCGGCGTCCTCCGTATTTCGTTTGTATAGTCACAGACGTGTGCTTGAACACAACCTAATTTGGAAGTCTCGTGCGAGAATCCTTGCGAGGATTTAAACCATTTCGTTCCTTTACAACATAAAATTCTCTTTCTTTCCTAGTTTTCGTGCAGAATATTTAAATTTTCAAATACTCCTAAAAGCCACTACCTTTTATCTTTGCAGTATGATTTCTACATTTCGCTTGTTGAAATTTGAGCACAACTTTCAAAATCTCACATGAGGCCAGTAAATTCTAAGCCAGGGTGGTTGAATTGTTAAAGGTCGATGCGGGCTGGCAACTATTTAAGTCCTCGTGCTCACCTTTTCAAAGAACCGGAGTCAAACAGTAGAAGAAGCAAAATTTCCTTGCCTGCATTGTTGCACCTGAGTTAAGTCGGTGATGACGGCGACTGCAACTTCTGCCCCCCCACCCCCACAACGTCGGTTGTCTTGAAATCGTCTGTCTTGTGTTTTATGCTTAAAATCCCGATTCTCGCATCCGCTGGAAGCGAACACGGCTTACCACTGATTTTAAAACCTTTCTTGTGAACACATTTATGAAGCGCCCGCATTAAACGTGAACATTGCAGGTCGCCGAGACAATTTCACAGGACTTGAAGAAACGAGTCTTCGACGTTTGCATCGAAGAAATGAATAAGTTTGTTCGGTCCTACGCCGGTATGTGTGAGTTTATGCGTTTTGTGTGGGATGCAACCAGGAAGTTGGTGATAATACACTTGTCTAAGAAAAAAATAAATTATGTTGGGGCAAAAAAATAAATTATGTTGGGGCATATTTTTGAATTTCGTAAGTTTTTGCGGAAATATTTTTGCTTCGCAGCCTTTTCCTACCCAGTAATTTTGCCAGGGACTTTCTTCGTTTTGCAGAGGCCATTGTTTCGTACAAAGAAGAGCATTTCCTGGACCGTGAGCTCCCCCCCTTCTACGCGCAATACATGGTCGCGGTGACGAACAATTGCGAGGCGTTCACAGACTTCGCTCGCAAGCTGCAGGTGAGGTAGAAAAGGCCAAGGTCCGGTGTTGAACGGTGGGGGGGCCGTGGTTTGTCGGCGCCGGCGGCGAATAGGACTTGACGTCACCGAACCACTCGTCTGACGTAGAAACCAAAACTTCTACGTTGTTGCGTCGTGTTTGATCTTATCCGAAAGTTTGAGGAATATGACGTCACAACGATATCACATATCCTCGTTTTGAATCACGCTTTCGAAGCACTTCGCCGGTTTGATTGCAAAGACTTCGTCCGATATCGTGTTTAGCGCAAATTAAGCAACGTGCTGCTACAATATTTGTACATAGACTTGTTCTCTACAACAACAGGCTTGTGATGAACACGTTGCAGCGATTAGATGAGCTCAGAAGCTGTTCCTCATACCCCGGATCAGTGTTTCCCAACCTTTTTTCAGGCTTTCGGCGCCCTGGAGAAAAGACAATCAATCAGTTGGCTGTGAGGTTTAATGACATTTTGAATATGCGCAGTAGTTTTGATGATTCATTGAAAAATGTATTGATTTCCGGCACCCCTGGGTATTGTAAACGTCACCCCGGAGTGGTATCCCCTGTTGGGAGCCACTGACCCAGATCATTGTCGCACGCGGATGCAAGTGCCAATGAACTTTCATCGCGACACGAGCTTTTGCGTGTCCTTGCCTAACACCAGAGATCTCAAACACGCGGGCCACATGTGGCCGGCGAAGGCGTTTTGTACGAGCCGCCGATGCTTCTTGGGATTTTCAAATGATTAACGTTTACGTCACTTAGTTTATTCACCGATGTTTAAAAGTGTTCGGCCAGCGAGTGAGCAAGTTCCTTTTGAACGATTGTAGAGACGGCTGGAAATTGTTTGCCTGTAACTCACGATACCTTTCACAGGAAATAAGAAGCAAATGCTGTTTCTAGTAACGTCTAGGTACCGCCATTGTTGCGTCATTGTCATAATACGGCCCTCCGGATACTTCATAAGTATCTCGAAGTAGTTTGAATGTGAGACCCCTGCCTGACACCAACCACTTCTTACAGCGTGAAATGACCGGAACCACAGGGGACTCGTCCCTGTCTCCCGAGGCCAGTCTTCTCCAGATGGACAGAGAAGCGCCAGGGCCGTTTGATTCTATACAACAAGAGGAAAAAGGCCCACTAGCTCAGTAAGTGTTGAAAAAAGTTATTTTGAAGTCGCTCGGTGATTTTTCGGTTCGAAGTTGAGCGAAAATTTCAACCGCTTCACATTTTTTCAGCGAAACGCTACTTTCAGATTTTTCGCTATCGTCATACTTAGCACTCGCATGTGTGTGATGACCCCCCACGTGCTTGTGCGTGTGTGCGATGACCCCCCACGTGCTTGTGCGTGTGTGCGATAACCCCCCACGTGCATGTGCGTGTGTTCAGTCTAATAATTCTGTATTGATGAGCGGCTAATATCAGTTGTTGATCTTTGGAAGTAATAACGAATACATTCGCCTTCGCATTTTTCTTTATGCTTGCTTTCTTGCTTTGTTATACTTTTGAAAGCTCGACGTGACATGACAAAATTGCACCAGTCGCCAAGCTACTGCCTGAAGCACGACTGTCGTTAAATAAATACACAAATTGAAGTAATAGCGAAAAAATTCGTAGCTTTTCCCACGTAGTGGTTTTTGCAGTTAACCTTAAATTGTGTTCATATTTCAGACATTTCAGGTCGTATTCTTTTGTTTTTTCATTTCACTTTTTATTTTGATTAAAAAACGTCATGAATTTTTATTGACGACAAAAACACAGTTTTCAAAGTGCAAAACATGCCTTCATTGAAATCTGTGATTTCACAATTTGCTGTTTCTGGTATGACTTTTGCAGACTGCCAAGGCCTAGTCTGTTCAAAAGTCTGAAACTTGTTTGCAGGTTTCTTTTAGAAATGGATCATGTGGCCCAAGCTTCCTGTGGCTACTTGTTGGATGAAGTATTTCTCGATCTCAAAGTGAGTTCTACTTGTGCTTCAGTTAAGGTTGTGCTTTCCCAGCGTTTGGTTAATTGTTCGAAGTTCGCTCTTTCCTGAACCGAAGACTTCAAAAAGCAAGTGTTTGATTTTCCATTTACTAGCATGTCAATCTATTGTCAATGGTTGGCAGCTGTTTCACGTGTCGCTTTCCTTAAAGCTATGATTCTCAACGTGGCCCATGTCAGGTCCACACCTGTTTTTTTTCGGCCATAGACCGAAACGTTTTTGAAATGGCCGAAAAAAACAAAGTCATTTCGGTCAGAATGTTTCAAAATATAGGCTAAAAAACACTTTTATGGCGAGTTTTAGTACAACTGTGAGACAAACGACCGAAATGTTTCAGCGAAAAAAACAGTGTTCCCACGGGGCCCTGAAATTATTGAAAAAGTACTGAATTTCAAAACTGGTTTTCAAGACCTTGAAAAAGTATTGAATTTGGCCAAAATGTACATTGAGCATTGAAAAAGTATGAAATTTTGAATGGAAAAGAAATTTAAAGTATCTGAGTGGACTTTGCTGAAGGAACAGCAGTTCGTTACTTATGCAGCGTTGAGCAATGTGTAAAATTGGGTTTCACGATTAAGAATTTCGAAAAATGAACAGAAGTAATGATATTGATCTTTTTTAATTTAGTATTGGAAAAGTATGGAAAATGATATTTTTAAATGTGTGGGAACCCTGAAGTGGGCCAGCGGTGTCCACAGAGAGTTCCATAAATCCTTGATAAAACGTTCACTGACCAATGTGCAATAAAGTTTCGACTAGTGGTGCACGAGACATCAGCATAGAAAAGTGGCCCGTCGGATGTTTTTTTTGAAAGATGGTCCATGGACCCGAAAAAGGGTCGAGGACCCCTGCCCTAAACGCATTCGCAGCTTGGCGACGAAATATTGACGTTTCTCTTTCGCAAATCAGCCTTACCTAAACGCACAGCTCGAGAAGCCATGTTTTCTTGGCCAGCAGCGGGGAACATATCACTTGCTTCCAGTTGTTGATGTTATTATGTCTTCATATCTCTGGTTTGATTTTCGATCTTAATCAGTCGAAGGCATTTCCAAAAAATAAACCTTCTTTTCCTGTTGCCTGATAGAAAAAAAGAACAGGCTCTATCTCCTCAACTATCCGGCATCCGCTTTCCGTTCCAGAACCAATAATCCGGCATCCGCTTTCCGTTCCAGAACCAATAATCCGGCATCCGCTTTCCGTTCCAGAACCACTGCTCCTCCCTCTTCCAACGCTCGTGGCTCGACGATCGATCGGCGGTCGAGACTATTTGCGTCACAATAGAGGATTATTACAGCGATTACGTTCACCTGCGGCGAAAATACTTCGAGTGGATCATGGTGGAGGCCGAAAGGAGGGTTGTGGTCGAGTACCTGAGGGCAATACTGGGGAGGTGCGGGCTCAGTCTTGCGGTCTCATTGAGTACCTCGCACTCACTGTGATTGGGAAATAAATTTAGATGGAAATTCTGCTTTTAAACGACTTTATCCATTCAAATCGCGAGATGTTGTCTGTTGACGAGGTTCAGTCAGTTGCAAGTAAGGTTTCCTTTTGGATGACGCTTTTTTGGTCCTGTATTAACAAAAAAGTCTTCCCCAAATGCCAGGTTTGTCAAAAAAAATATTTTCCGAAAATCAAGATTAGTCAAAAAAAAAGTTTTCCCAAAAAGCAAGATTTGTCAGAACAAATTTTTCCCAAAAGTTAAGATTTGTCAAAAAAAATTTCCTGAAAATCAAGATTTGTCAAAAAAATTTTTCCCGAAATCAAGGTTTACCAGTAAGCTCGTTCTGAGAAACCATTTCTCGCTTTTGTCGCAGGCAAGTTCTTTTTTAAGAACGAAAAACGTTAACTTTTAATTGTTTCTTTTTTGTTTTCTTCAGACGAGTGAAGCTTAACAATGCGTCGGAACGGATCAAGGTCGGAGAAAAGCTTCTGCAGGAGCAAGAACTTCTGTCGGGATTGTTCAAGAGACTCGCGCCAGCGCCTGTAAATATCCGAAGGTTTTCTTAACACTTACATTCTAGCTGCGCGACATTATTATCAAAATTATTTGCACAGGACCTTGAAGCACTGTAGTATCGAGTGTCTGATGGAAAAAATCACGGGAATTGTAATCAGGACCGTTTATTATTTCAACGGAAACTTTGTTCTGTTTCAGCAAAAGTAGGTTTGGACCAAAACGATAAACAGTGTTTCTTTGTCAGGGTGCTTCCCCGACCGAAGCACTGATCCCGATCGCCGAAGTGATCAAGTTGCAAGACAAGAGCATGATGTCGTTGGAGCTGTCGGTGAGCGGAAGCTGAATGCTCGCGTACCTTGCTTTGCAATAATTAAAGTTACGGGACAGCTTGCGGTGTAGCCGTCTGGCATTAGAACTTGGTTAGAAACGCTCTGTTACGTCACAGGGATTGGTGAGCAAGTACAGTGACGCCACAGTGGATCAGCTCCAGGCTCTGCTGGCGATCCGAGGGGACTTCCCGTCTTCGGAAGCGAAAGAGGTAAGTTTCGCTTTTGCCGCTGAGTTTGTCAATTACAAACACGAGTCCCTCACGCTAGGATAGTGGTTTTTAACCGGGGGAGGGGGGGCGAGCACATACGCGCTCGGCAAAAAGGAAAGTTTGATTAATTAATAAATTAAGCGATAAATACATTGGTTTTTACAACATATTTAATATTAAGGGGTCTTGAAACAAAGGACAATTGCTTAATGGAGGCGTGACATAGAAAAGATTTAGAACCACTGCGATAGAAGTTCTTGAGAAAAATGCCATAAAATAAATCTCACTTTTATCTGCATTCCTGTTCGCAAAAACTTTTCTTTTTTTAAAGCTAGTTGTGTTCATATAGAAATGATTCCTCGTGAATTCGATTGCGCGAACAACCGCGCTTGACCCAAACTTCACCTTTCAAGCATTGCCTCTGTAGCGCCCACATGCGCCTGACCAATCGACGTGTGACTTCCTGATTGGGGGCAGTATCGGATTTTCGAAACGTGTCCAAAGTTAGAGAAATTTTTAAGTGACGATAATAATAATCGTGCTTTTCTTGTGGGGGCCAAATTTTAACATTTTGATAGAAGCTTCCCTACGCCTGAACCACGAATTGACCTTCTCAGCAGTTTGTGGTCAGAAACGCCCAAGAACCTGCTATTTCTCACTCGGTTATTGTTCACAGCGCGGAAAAACAATGTCCCTGGAAGCTGGAAATCTTTAGTTCATGCAGGCTGGTAACTAGGGGGAGCGCAGGGGGGTTCGCCCCCCCCTGGAAAATTGTTTTAGACATTGTTTAAAACTAATGGGCATAGTTAAAAAATTTGGACCCCTCTCAGAAAACTCTTCGTCCACCCCCCTGGTGTCCCAAGCTGGTTAAGGGCCTGAGCCCATCTAAAACATGGACAGTACCAGTAAATCCGGTACTTCAAGGGCTTCTGGCCACGGGTAAGGTCCGGTGTTTAAGATATGGTGAAGATAAGCGTTCAGTGAGACAGGCGTTTGGGACAGGGCATGTATATTTCCGTAATACAGTACCAACTGCCATCATCCTTCCAGTGTTGAACCTTTCTGCAATTCGTCCTGTAAAAGCAAGCTCTTTTTACGCCGCGCGTCACTCCGTTTTGCAAATGCTTTGTTATTTCATCCACGGTGTTTATGGTTTGTGCATGTTCATTCATTTTTTATTTTCAAGTTCGTTTGTCATGCCTGCTTTCATTACCTTTTTTTGTTGCCGCTTGCCTTTTTTCATTCCACATCGACCAATCGCGTTCCTTGACTTATGACACTCCCACTCGACGTCGACCAATCGCGTTCCTTGACCTTGACACTCCCATTCGGTGTCGACCAACAGCTGGCCGAGGATTTGGTGAAGAACGCGCGCGACTCGTACGCGGATGAATACGATGCGGACTTGCGTTTGTTCACCGACGTACAGTGCGCACCGGCCACCGGATTTTTCCGGCCTTAATCCGCAACCGGGTAAGGATTGTGATCAGGTTGTTGTATTGGGAGGATTTTCTTAAAAAACAGTTTTGATTCTACAGCTTTTAGAATGGGCCCAACCGTCCAAAAACAATCTCCAGGCCCCATCACATTAATCGAACCCCCCACCCCTGTCGCGACCCGTTTGATCATGACAGGAGATTTTTGTTGCTTGCTTGCATGCATGCTTCTGTTCCCTCACAATAAGTTTACTGTCGAAAATCGTTGCACGGTGTTTTCACATTGATTCATACTTCAGAGTTACCACGCTGTATTGAAAAAGTATTGGATTGTTGTGAAAGCGGTTTTCAAGACCTTTATTAAAAAAAGTACTGACTTTGTCCAAAATGTTCATAAAGTACTGAAAGAGCTTGGAAATTCCGAATTCAGCCATTTGTTTCTTCAAAATTTGCTCTTTACTGCTAATGACAACTTTGCAGATGTTTTTTTCATTGTGTTCCTTGAACAAAATTTTGGAAAAATGAAGATTGTTCAAGTTCTAAAATTTAGTATTGCAAAGGTTTTGAACAATTGTTTTCAAAAATGTGTGGGAACCCTGAATCTTTGTTGTTCAGTGTTTTTTCGTTGTGTTTTCATACGTTTTTGGATCCTTGCGGCTTTTTTTGTTCGAGATCACCCCATTGCATCACCTCTCTCTGCACAAACCACTGTCGACAGGAATCTTATTTTTTCGTGACTTTTCAAAAGCTTTTCTGACAACAAGGACAGATTTGTTTATTGTCACCTCTGTTCATCAGCTGTCAATCGACGTATCGCACGCTGGCGAATGGACCGGAGTGAAACGATCGCCCAGCAACGAGAAGTCGGTATTCTCAGTCGCCGCCGAGTCGAGCGCGGGCGTCGTCCCAACCCCCCCCGAGGCCACCCCCACCTCGCTGCTCAGTCGCTTCAATAGTTTGCTCTAGCGAGTTTCTCGCCGACCCAGACTTTGTGCTTTCAAACTACAACTGTACCTGAGCATTGTACGTCGCAATTCAAACGTCTTGCTAGTAATTTGCATCTTCAACATGCAGGTAAAAAATGCATCGTGGAAGTATTCCAAGCGCGGCTTTCGCACCAACATTCGCCGACGTGCTTCTTTTTCTTCTTCGGAAGAAGCTGCTCCGTCGCTTCCCTTCTCTCACTTCTCGCAAACTCGGTGCTGCCCCCCGGTAAATCCCCGGATAAAATCCAACCAGTAGTAACGGTTGTAAATCACTGCGAGCCAATCACGTTGCAGCATTAGTTGGCAAGGCAACTGGTTTGGTGACGTATTTGTTTTCGGCCACAGCAACACTGACAAGAAACTTCTTTTTAAGGTGAATGGTTTGAGTGGTTGGTGAACTCCAATTCGCCGCCAAGCCCAATCATACGTCAAGCACGTTCTTTGTGAGTAAACAATTGCCATTCTCGACGTCGTCGTTTGTCAATCAGGCTGCTCAGGCAAGTTATCTGAAAGAACCACGATTCATCACTTTGTGTGGGGGGTACCAGCCGGTGATATGTTCCTGACCGTTTCCTTTTCCGTACACCAAGTAACGCAGGAGCTCTCTCTTTTATGAAGGTAGAAAATTGCCAGCGTTCGTCAGTGCGAAGTCTTCGCTAACCTCAACGTTCTACTGCAGTCCCGACGTTTGGGAAGCGGCATTGCTTTGTTTGCGTGATTTAAAAACGCTTAAAATGTAAACCAGTTTATTGTTTTGTCACAAGTGTCCTTGTGCCTTGGATTGGACGCCAAAGCAGCAGTCGTTTCTATCGACGAGAAAGTGCGAACTGCCCGCCGTGGTAGTCTTAAACTAAGAGCAAGTATTGTCACGATTTTGATGTTGCCCTCCTACTTACAGTTTGTACACAGTACTTAGTGCATTTAGTTCAAATTGCTCTTCTGCCGGGTATATGAGGCCGTCACGCAACATCACCCAGACACAGTTCAGCCTTGATCCGGAGTTTTGTTTTCTTTCTATGACTACATTGTATCCTTCAGTATTCGTGTGTTGTCATAAACTGCGCAGATCCTGTTATATCGTCAGCACGGGCGTCGGTAGGTGTTTTTCCGGGGGGGGGCCAATACTGGATTTTCCAGAGGTAGCCGAAGATTTTTGCATGGGGTGCGTCAAAAGTGGCAGAATCGTCGTTTCAACCACTCGCAATTGAAAACGTGTGTTAGTTGCTAAAAATTTGATGGGAAAATAACAAATTTCAAAATCCAGGAGAACCTTGGCCCCCGTGACCCCCACTTCCGACGCCCGTGAATTCGTCAACATACCGCAGCTGTGGAGGCAGCGAATCGTACCTGGCTGCCGTCAACGAAGAATTAAAAAGTGAGACGCTCTGCGTTGTTGTTGCGGTCTTCTTCGACAAACCGACCACGCGATCGACTGTCTCCTGCTTCGTGAAGACCGTCCGCCGTTACAGATCATTGTCGCTTGCTTGTGAAAACGCTCTTTCGCTACTGGTGCAATATACTCCCATGATTTGCTTCCGATCGTATTGCAACGGTTGAAAACATCGCCTGTCATTCAGGTCGTGCTCAGTGGCGGTTAAGAACCCCCGATCTACAAGACATGGAAAGGACCATCCATGTATGAGTCAATACTGAAGTTCCTTTGCAGAAGCAGAAATATCTGTTGCAAAAGTCTGAATGCAAATCACCCGTTGCACTGAAAAAAGCGCAAAATTCAGGTTCGCGTCTTGCCCAAGATCGACTGAAGTGTCAGTATAGACTTCGCGAAGTCAGCGTCGTTTAAGCCGCGTAGCGAAAAGTATTTAGCAGACTATGAAAATGTGACTCCGGCCACCTCTGGTAGACATGCGGAACGTTTAAACAAAGTAAATAGGCTACAGTAAGCCTCGGTTAATCCGGATCTTTTCCAAAACTGGAGATACGAATGATTTCTAACGTTTTTCTTTGTACTGTAAAAATCTTGGGTTTGTCCGGACTTTTTAATCCGGATCTTCGCCAATTCGGGATACAATCTGCTCTTTTCACGTCTCACAATCCGGAGTTTTTGTACTTCCACGCTTTGTGTGCTTAAGTGCATTGATAGGTCGCTAGGATAGATTCGGCAGCTTCCAGATGCGACAGAAGCGATAGCCACGTGGAAGTGTGTCCGCCTATCAATTGGAAGGTTGGGTTTTCGATCAGCGGCGTAGGCAGAACATTTTCATGGGTGGGTTTCATTCAGAGGTATATGGTGGTTATTTCTATTTCGTTGCGCTGCTTGTGACGTCATAATCGTGTTTCCAAACCAACGTTTTAGCGAAGTTTGTTGACACAATATGCATTTTCTTCTATACACACTCTCCTTGTTTCATGTGTCATTGCACTTAATAGCCTACAAAATATCAGAGCTCAAAGTTAGGATATCGGAGGAAAATACACTCAACGCTACGACACAGCAGTTCACAACTGCAAAATATCAAGCTGCGTGTTAAAACAGGGGAGTAAAACACACTCATCAGCACTTTAGATCAATTTGCAACTGCAAACTCAGGCTGCGCTAATGTCTCGTCGAATACGAGCAGTCGAGCATAGGTGTGCGGCTGGACTGGCCGGCGCAAACTCCAGTTTGCAAGATCGAATCTTGCTAAACTACACAAGAATTGACAATGCGCATAAAGCACACAAGAAAACTTTTGTTTTTTTGCTATGTATATAGAAGTCCAGCAAACTTTTATAGTAATTTTCCTTTTTCCCTGCTGAGACATTATCAAATGCACGAATGCTTTTATGTCAACAACTGCTGATTTTGAGCTCGTGCAACAGTTCTATCTTGCTGCAGAAACTGGCAATGTGACCAATGCGGTCAGCGCATGCGCTGATCAGCCACAGACGACGAAATAAACACAAATGTTTCGGATAAAGTGAACTATCGCGGAACACAATCTTAAACATACTTAGTGGACGAAAGGTCTGAAAAAGTGGTGAGATTGTTCCTGGATGCAGACGATAACCCAGATTCCCACCAAAACCTGACTATTACCTTTATGACCCATTTACAATGTTCCTTGAAATTTGCATGCAAATTCATTTCGTGGTATTTGCATTAAGTCGACAAATTAACAAGGAAAAGTATGCGAAAACAATTAATCTCCTTTGGGCAGGTAATAAAATTTTTGTAACTTATCAAACTCATGGGCGGTTTAACCTCATCCCCTTGGGTACGCCCTTGTGCTCGATTCACGGTGAATCGCTCCTTGGGCTGGAGCGCTGACCTCAACCTCCCCTGCAAGAAGGGGCCCCTTCCACCTCACACTGAAATGCATGGAAGATCAATCTTCTCATTTCTGAGTCTGTTTCGTATATAGGTGTAGGAGCAGGCAAATTTTCGGGGTGCGAAGGATTTTTGCCTAAATTTTCTCAAACTTGCCCGAAAAACTCTCCAAATAAGGTGACCTGCGAAAAAATGACTGCATTTCATTGCATTTTGGGCTTATTTTATTCAAATCGAAGCACATCCAGCACCATTTTTGCGCAAATTTCCCCTAACTTGCCCGAATAAACTAAAAAAAATGACCTCCAACAAAAAGAACGTCTGCACTTTGATTTTGGGCGCCATTTTAAAAAAGTCAATGCACATCAACCGATTTTGCTAAGGCTTTCACACATTTTGTCCAAATTTCCACAGATTTTGCCAGGATTTTAAGGGATCTTGCCCAGATTTTCACCAAATCAAAAATTTTGGTGGTGCGCATGCACCCCGCCTCCTACACTGCTGGTTTCGTAGTTTCGAACTGAATCTTTCACGACCGCGATCTGTCTAAATTTCACGCGGGGGGTTCCGAGCAATCACTGGTGTCTGTCCGTGTCGTCATAAAAACTCACATTACCCGGCCGTCGAAAACAACAACGCAAATTATCATTGCATTTGAGAAATATTAGATGCAGGCGAGAGGGTTCCTAAATTATCGTTAAAATATTTCTGGCTGAAAGTTATCTGCTGTATATGTATGACCACCAAACGAAGTTGAACGTGAAATCAAGCACAAAACTGGGGGAGCCAAACTCGGGGCCAGCCAAAAATCTGGGGGTGGCATGGCCCACCCAGGCCACCTCTTAGAATCGCCGCTGGGTGTCAGCGAACTTTTAGCGCAAGAGCCACTTCCACAGTCGTAAAAGCACTTCGCATCAAGTTTTATTTGCATTCAAAATAAATTGAAAAGGCTTTTAAGAAAAAACTTATTTTTTCCAACAGCATTATTAATTCTTTTCAAAGTTGGGAAAATAACTAAAATCAATAATTTCCTTGCTAGGCTGTACCAGTTGGCAACACAAAGATCAACCTTTGCACTTACAGTATATCGGGCCAACCAGCATGGTTTGCCTCTGGAGACTGTGATCAGGGCCGGGTTTACGTATAGGCTATGCAGGCTTAAGCCTAGGGCTTCAAGATGCAAGGGAGCCTCCAGGAAACTGTGGTATGCATAAATTTAATTGCCGGTGGATGATCAAATCGATAAATATTCGACAAAATGATATGTCTTAATTATTCATGAAATTTAGTTTTATTCACCTAATCAGATACCGTGTTGATAACGCCAGAGTCTTTTAAAGAGCTTGCTTGAATTTCAGTACGACCGTTGGTCAAGCCGCATGCCGACTCGCCGAATATTGTGTCCAGGGCTCCCATTTGAGTATTTTCTAATACACTCAGATTGTAGATGAAAAAAAATTCTCTGCCAAAAAAAAACGGTAATTTTTATTTGCAAAAAGAGAACGGATGAAAATACCTAAGCTGAAACAGTGATTAAAATCCTGATTTACTAGTTCATCTTCCAAATTTTCGTCCGTAGCGTAAACATGTAACATTTGGATCCCATTGTTCAAGACATTTTATGCAACGCTGGTGACATATTCTATTAATGACATTTCTCAGAAATTATAAACGATTATAATCGTTTTTATGGCTGCTTCTTGACAATGCTTGTTTTGATAACAATTTTTCTAAACAGTCTCGGTTTTAGCAAATTTGTATTTGTTTTAATATGATTAGCAAGTGAAAATGTTCTTTCTAGTGATGCAGTAGAGTGGCAAAACCATAAATTTGGTCAATAAATCATAAAATATTCCGAACTCCGGGTTTTCTGAGCTGTCTTTGATGTTATGCAGGTAATACCAGAAATCAGGGGTAGATTTGTTGGACAAAAACATGTTTAAACTATCGATATATTTTCCAACTGTTCTTCACGTGCAAGGTGGGGAAAACGTAGGACCACATCTGCTATTGAACTTGGATCTTTTGTGAGATCTTGATCTGCAACGGAATCTCAAATACTTAAAGCTGGTAATATATCTTTCCTGCAATGGAAATCATTTTTTCATTTTCTATGCATAGGGTAGCCAAAATGTTTAAACATTCATTCTTAAAACATTGTTTCATCAATATTCAATTCCTTCAATTGGCATCTGAGACAATGACCTATTACGTAGTTCACCCAACTGTACATCTTTCAATTGTTTACGTAAGCGTTTGTTATTTATTCTTGTTACTTTTGTTGTGCATCCAACTGCATGACTGACTTTACCGGATCGCAAGCAACCTTCAGTCTTTGATATCGACGCTAGTGTGAGGGTGCAACATTGACTGAACATGCTTTGTTTCATCGATATAAATACTTTTTTTACCTGGTGATCGCATGAGAACACTGCATTGACTGGACGATCTATTACATTGACTGTAGCTAATTCCCAAATTCATATTCTGAAAAAACAGATTTAACGGGATTTTTCATAATTAAACCTAGACAGTCAGATGCACTCTAAAACACCCAGAACCGGGTGGAAAAAATAGCAATGGGAACCCTGATTGAGTCGATATATTCAAAGCACGTTGGCTGCTTCCTCTGTTTGCTGAATCGTGCCGATTGTTACGTGTGAATCAGGCGACGGATCTTGTGGCTTTTCGTGTTTGAAATGCACCTGAGCAAAGCTTAAAGTTGTACTGCAGATAAAAGCTATGTGAGGACTATAACAGCATTATCCTACAATAAACACATATAGTTGCTTCTTCTGAGCAATACTGTAGTTTTGTTAACGTTTCTCTTACGTAAAGCTCGTTTGGTATGTTTAGATGTGATTTTTTCCATTTTAACTTTTTTCCAAGTCATTCAGAAATCAGATTGCTATTGAGCACTTGCGCAAGTTTGTACAGCTCCCATGCTAAGCCAGTGCGAGAAGATCCTGAGCTTGAATAGCAAACAAAAATAACTTCGCCAACTGGCAACAATAGAACTCTACCCTGAAGAGACAAAGAAAGGGATAAAAGCAGAAATGACAAAACCGCATTTGGGTCTGATGATGCCTTAGGGGCTTTTAGTTTATCTAACCACGCGGACCCTTACTTCTTAGCTTGATGATCACAAACGGCTCAGGAGAAAGTGTTTTTAAACGAAGTAAACGGTCGCAATGTTCTAGGAGAGGTTGCCCAGTATAAGAGTTCGGTGCATTAAAGTGACAAACATTGGCAAATACATTTTAACGAATTCCTAGATAATTTTTATGAAGGCCAAAAAAAAAACTTTTAAGGGAAGTTTAAACCAGTCCCGTCGCCCCAGGGGAGCATTGGTGGACTCAGCCCCTCCAAATTTAAATATGAAACAATATAAATCAGTAAGATTTTATCAAATTTTCAGAATGTGAAGTCCACCTGCGCAAATGTAAACCCCCTATTGAAAGCCTTCTGGCTACGGTTCTGGTTCAAAACCTCACATCCTTTCGCGCGACGGTTTCGTTACGTTCGATTCTTAGGAATCTGAAAAAGTAACAAACACGCGAATCGTGAGCCTAGCAGTTGCAACCATTTGGATCGTTTTACTTGACATGTTTTGCTCGTGTGTGCGAGATTTTTATGGCCGTGGCAAGCAAGTCGCAACGTGGTCCTCAAATTGTGCTTTAACGTCTTCATGCCGCCACACATATGTGCAGTGTGTTTGATTTTTGTGAAACGTATAAAAAACGTAGGTCATGTGTTTTGTCAAAACATTTAACCTTGACGTTCTCGGTTGGTTTGCCTGAAAAAATTAATTATCCTGTTCCCGCCAGCCATCAAGTATGATTTCAACCATTACGTGTCATTGAACGTTTTTGCGTCGACAGTAGCAACTTCAGCGCAGCGATCGTGGAACACTCTAGTAATGATTTAGAATTTTTTATTGACCGTACATTTAGAGCGTCAATATCGTCAATACCTACTTTGTGCAAATTGATTAACGCTTTTCCATTTTTTCCTCGTAACAGTGGGAGACGGGGTCTCACATTGATTAGCCCAGGGCCTCGAATCAGTTAAATCCGGCCCTGACTGTGATAATGAGAGAACCTGGTGAGTCCTGGAGTGAGAGAAACTGTTCTCAAAAAATTTCAATCAGTGTGCTCAACCATGTAGACAAACAAACAGTGAAGCGTTTCAAGGGATATGCAATATCCATATACATGAAAACTTTCTGCAAAACAAAGAGAAAGGACTTACCACTTGTGCTGTATTCTGTGATTTATCTAAGGCCTTTGATACTCTTGATCATGAGATACTTCTATGGAAATTGGAACATTTCTATGGGATTAGAGGTTTACCGCACAAACTTCTTACTAGTTATTTGCAAGACAGACAGCAATATACTGTTGTTGGGGGGTATAGGTCAACTACCCGGGGGGTAACTCTAGGGGTC
>Ga0210059_1002340_pt1 | contig 29616 bp, 22 predicted proteins | sample Ectturendosymbi2_FD_188042 | JGI IMG/M metagenome (GOLD analysis project Ga0210059, IMG submission 188042) | Ecteinascidia turbinata endosymbiont from Florida, USA - Sample 2 (SPAdes) (version 2) | ecosystem: Host-associated > Tunicates > Ascidians > Unclassified | place: Key West, Florida...
AGAGTGGATGTATAGAAAAATGTGCATATTATGTCAACAAACTTCGCCAAAACGTTGGTTTGGAAACAGGACTATGACGTCATTTTGTGACGTCACAAACAGCGCACACCAAATACAAATGACTACCCTATGCCGCTGAATGAAACCCCCCCATGAAAAGTTTCTGCGTACGCCACTGATAAACGCATATTCAGTTTCGTTACACGCGCTTTTTCTACTTCTTGGGAGTGTCACGAGTGGTCTGCAGCGCCCAGCTGTGCTTGCTTTCGCCGTGCTATTTTCGCAGTTAATGGAGTTAATTTGTATAGGTTACAGTGCGGGGCATTTTGCAACCACAACCAAAAATGTACATGTGTGTTAAATAACAGTGACAATGAATCGTGCTTTAAGTATTTTACAAATCTCCATTTTCTCTCAATACGCAACGTTTCTGCATCATGAGGACCGATGCAGTTGCCTTTTTCAGTATTCTTTCGCCTGCAGTACCGCCTGCGCGTCCCAAATAGCTGCTATACTGTGATGCGCAAAAATTTCAGTAGCATCATTTGGTTTCAAAAGTATGATATGGACCTTTTGTCGGAGATAAGCACGTAAACAATTATCAGTCATAACAATTCTCAATTCACCTGATAACGTTCGTATCCATGGGGACAAGTGTAGTTGTCCCACTGTTCACAAGTCTCTTCCAATATCTTGTCCGGCTCACAATGGCAAGCATACTGAGGGCAACAGCCGCTGGTGTTGTGAGCAAAGCCGACTTCAGCTTTCTTCTTATATTCTGGGCAGGTTTCTACCTGGGACGGACACAACGTCTTCAGCTGCTCCAACGATTTGCAGACGCATTCGAAGTCATCGCAGCACGGATCAGGATCAACGTCGCCGGAAAATGGCGCCACTTTTGTATAAACGCTGCAAATGGCGTTTTCAAAATCTTTTGCAGACTTACAGTAAGGTCTCGGGTCGCGTGTAATCTTATGCTTGTAGCAACCTCCTAAAAGAGATTTAGTTGACTCAGGTTCTACTCGTTCCTTCGTGCAAGTCCACGTCACTAAACAACCGTTGACGCTTTCTTTCCACGATGCCTCGAGATCAACAGCGGACCCATTGTTCAGAATGCAAACGTCACAGGCGCACTTGTATTCGGGACAGCAGTTGTTGGTGCCTGGGTCCATGAGACCAGTCTTTGTCGGTTTGTAATTATCAGGACATGTTGGCACTGGACATTTACTGGTGTCATTGCACTGTATTTCGAACTTCGGGCAGCACTTCTGACGATCGTACTCGCTTTCCACGTACATCTCGTAGGGCGCCACACTCATGTTGGGGTAACGTTGGTAATCGGATGGGCAAGCAGAGCAATTGCAAATATATTCTGGACAACACTCTCCGTCCTTGCTTTGTTTGACAAGGTGTTCGCCGAAACTGCAAACAGTTGATGATCCGTTACAGTGTTTATCAAGTTCTGGTTCATCGTAACAGGGACACGAAGGCTGCATGCAACAACCATAACTCGATGGTATTGTATCGTAGCTGATGTTTTTTCTCCCCTGCTGTTTGCATATTTCATCATTGATTGACTTCCCAGAACAAACCTCATTCAATTCGCTACTGTTCTTGCACAGACATTCATACTCTGAGCAACACGGATTTGGATCGGTCTCTCCAGGTGCATAGACAATTTCGGCAGCGAATTGATACGTTGAGTTGCAATGAATCGATTCATGTTGGGATGCGTTGGCGCAATACTTTTTCGGAGAAATCTCTTCGACTACATAGCAATCGTCCGGATTTTTGCCTGAACGTCGATTCGTGCAATAGTACGTGACAGGACAGCCGTCATCATATGTGGTGGGAGAAACATTTCCAACTTTTATTACACTTCCATCCTTTCGAATGCAACCGTTGCAGCTTATTTTCCACGTGGGGCAGCAATGATTGGAATAGTTTGTTGTGACTTCATACGGATCGGAAATGTTTTTGGGAAGGGGTATGTAGTCGGAGGGACATGCTTTGCAAGTGCATTCGTATTCAGTGCAACATCCATCAGGATCAGGAAAGCTGTCGTTGTATTGCACCACACGTCTGATTTCGTATGATTCGCAGTTTGGTGGTTCATTGCACACGTCTGGGGAAGGCTCGTTATAACACGTTTTGAAATTGTTGTCTTTTTTGCATGTATACGATGCATTGCAACCAGTTTTGTTAACTTTCCACCAGGACTCTCCGATCGAAACGTAATTTCCGTCGTCATCCTGGCAGGAATTGCACTCGCAAGTGGTTTGTTTACAACATTCATCAAACGAAGTTTTTTCAATATAACCTTTTGGGCATGTGGTTTTTGTTTGGTTGCATTCTTTGCAGCGGCATTCGTACTTTGGACAGCATGGTTTGTATTGTTCGTCGATTTCACCAGTGGACACAACTTCCTTGCTTTCTTGGCTGCATTTATTTTTTTCTTGTTCGTAATTCGGACAGTAGGCTTCCAAACTGCTGTTTCTGCAGATACAACTTTCTATAGGTGGGCAACGCTTGTCTTCCCGGTAAATGAGATCTTTTACTTCTCCATATTCAGAGCAGTTGATTTTGGGAGGATTGAGATTGCATGCTGCCAAGGAAAAAATTTTAGCTTTAAAAATCGTTTTCAAATTAAAATTGGCTAACCCCTTGCGCAGTGAACGTATTGCTTTACGCCCGTTCAGGCCTGTTCAGTTTCATAGCTGACGATAGTTGGGTAATTTGTTGTGCTGCTGGGAATGCAGCTTTTATATATTTCAAAAACAAACTGATGGTTTTGAATATCCGGATTTTGGCACACAATTAAAAGAATCTGTTAATAGAAAACGAAGCATGGGTTCATAGAAAAGTTTTTCAAGTTTGAATACCTAGGTTTGTTATAGTAAATCCTAGACCTCCTGCCCTCTGCTTGTTTAATGTGCTGTTTGTTGGAAAACTAATGGGATCCTTTTTTGTTGTTTTGCAATTACCTTGTCTAATACAAAGCAAATCAGAAATACAACAATTTAAGTGCAATTTGTTGTGATAGCAGTTGCGTTTGATGCAGGAAAAATAGGCAGAACACGTATACCAGCTTAAAATTTTTGTGTGCACAAAACAATAGCATATACACAACCCAGCTTGCCAATTGCTTTTGTAATAACCAGGGGTATTTGTATATAGAGCAACTTCATGTAACCACTGAGCCGCTTAAGCGATACAGTGGCTTTAACATGCTTCACTAGAGCTGGAAGATTTGGTTCGATTCGTGTCCAGGTCGTACTGAAGGTTTAAAGACATTTCTTGTGCCTTATATAATAAACCAACAATAACACAATATTTAAAGCGTTCGGGTGCATAAAGCGCTACATGCTTTTGGTCTGACCGGTTGAAATGGTCCAAATCATAAAGTCAAATCAGCATATGCGTTTCAGCGTTTCATTAGCACAAGCAATCCATTCATTTTACACAAGCAAGCAATCCATCCATCACTCCATACCGAGGCTACTATCAAATATTCCCACCCAACAACATGAGTAAAAAAATTGCTACCTATCCAGTACAGTGGTAATTTGGTTAGTAATAAAACATTTTGGCTTACAAAGGCAAAAGTGTATACTTACTACAGTTGTATCTCGGACAACACGATCTAAGCTTCTCCACCTCTATGGCAATTTCCCAATTTTCCAAACAATTTGCTTTCTCGAATTCAAGTTCTGTGGCGCAGTCGCTTGTGCCGTTGTCCAAGATTTCAGTTATGTGGCACCCACCGTCATCATACGTTTTGTTGGTGCAAGTCTTCTTCACATTGCAGCCGTTTTCGATATCGTACCATATTTCCCCAGGCTGAATAGAAAGGTAAATTGGACAAGCATTAGGATTTTGACTATTTTTTCCTATATCAACTGCAAAAGAGAGCTTAATTTGCTGCCACACAAATGAGGTAACGTCCTTGTGAAGCCTGATGCAACACGCAGGAACATATTTTTGAATTACACATGAACGGAAGTCATCAAGCAAAAAAATATCGCCCAAGGCGAAAATTTTTTAAGATATTGTTCGCTGTGCTTTGCGCGGTGATATAAAATTAGGCAAACGCGTTAAAACACGTCTTTCTTGGAGTTTTGTTACATTAAAAATGCTGTCATGCAACTTAATGCATGGCAATTGACAATAGAATATACGATCACCAGGGGACGTAGTTCTTCTGAGAACAAATATTAATTACTTAACTATTATATTCACGAAATCAGTGGCTTGCAGAAGGGAAGGAGCAAACAAGGCAATGGAGCCGGGCATCCAAGGCAGGGGTGCATCCAAAGAGTAAAATCATAAAAATTAAAAATGTTGTAAATAGATGATTTTTCGTATTTTAAGACTATTAATACATGCTCCATACATTTAATTTTACAAAACTTGTGTTTTTGTGAACACGTGTTTTGATATATGTCAAATGCCACTTTTTCTCACATTCCTCAATATTAGAATTGGTAGGGGGTATAAAATCCAGCAGCCCGCTGGGCGTTACCAGACCTCTGCACGCCCCTACGCGATGTAGAGGTAGCAAGTTTTATAGCTATAACTTAAACAGGAACTTGGCAAAATAATAATTGTTCTGAGCTAAGTGTTTTGCTAAGGTTTTGGTTTCTTTAAATTCCTGTAAATAAGTTAATTTCACAGAATGAAGAAACCTCGTTGCAAGCGAAAATTGCCGAATAATTAAAACCAGCAAAGGTAGCGTTTGCGGATTTCGTAGCACATGATCTTTGCCGTATTCAGGTTTATCGACTGTGCAGTCAGACCCGACGAAAGTAATGTCCAGCAAAATTTAGCCTTGGGACACGAAATGTGGGGCACAATAGCATACGATGAATAATGCTTATACCTCTTTGTAGGAACCATTTGACAAACGGCATGAATAGCAATAAAGTCTGGGACAGCACCGGCCATCCTCATGAATATACATGTAACCTTCCGGAGTTGGCATTTCTCGCGTGCAGTTGTCCGCATGGCATTCATAAGTTGGGCAGCAATTATCGCAAGCGCCACCTTGCGACGAATTTTTGCTCTTGACTTCAAACACGTGCGAACAATTTCCGCAATCGGGTGGTGGGGAACAAAGACGCGTGTTGCATTCGCACTGATTAAATTGCGGACATCCGCATATTGCTTCCTCGGTTAGAACTGGTAAAACAAATACAAGTTTTTCTTACTTGGACGCTGGACACAAAGTCATGAATCTGAGCTTTACGGTACATATATCATGATTTTTGACACAATTATTTGCTTGTTGTCGGCATAATGGCGAGAGTTGCTTTGGAAACTTTGTAACCAACAGTATAGTAATTTCCCGAATAAAAGATGCCCTTCTGAGGTGAGGTCTTTTTTCAAGCAAGTTATACCAAACTGAAGTAGAGTGCTCAGTAACCACATACAAACAGATCTATAACAGAATTAACGAATGTTCTACATGTGAATCAAGAAAAAGGATAAGCCTGCCTTATTTTACAGTTGTTTAATTTTATTTTGAAAAAATGATTGAAAAACAAGCAATAACAAAATTACGGTAAATCAACAGGTTCGCTTTTTCGTTTTCAAGTTTTATTCATGTGAACTGGACGTAAACGACATTTCTGGAGTATTGTTGAACTACAGTATAGTATTACCATATTTTTTTAAAATGAACTTTATTAAAGCTTAATTCTAGGACTTTCACTTAATAAAATTCCGTTCTTAGTTTCGGTAAAATTAAGTTCTTTACGTTTTATGGATAGGTTACTTTATCAAATTTAAAACATGTGAAGACGGTTTGTAAACGTCTCACCCATTTAAGTGCTCCTAGGATTAAATGAGAAGATTTGCTTCAAGTTTTTGACTGTAGGACTTAGAACTAGCGTACGCGAAATCGCATTGCAGGATCCGGACCACTACAATGCAACCACGCGAGGAACGTGTAAAACATAGCCTAGAAGTAAATTTACGTGATCTCCAGAACTCATGACCGGGAGTTTTGCAAAAAGTAAGGGTGTTAGCATTAAAAACATGCGTATCTTTACACCTGAAGGCTTGGGTTTAGGAGACGAAAGAGGTAAATCAAGATTAATATATTCTTGTCCAAACTTGTACAAAAATATTGGTAAATTTAAATTTGTGAACAAGTCCTACATTTTTACGTCTTATAGAAAACATAATCACTTTAACTAACTTAACGGCAGAATTTTTAAAGTAATTCAAAGACATTAGATACGCAGAGATTAGCATAGGAGACGTAATCCTACAAATCACAGAATTCGATCACGACGCAAATTGATCACGGGTTCTTGAAAAGGGCCAGAAAAGGAAAATGTTCATGTTTTTCCTATTACTTCGCTTTTGCATTAGTCTTCAGGTCTGCTGACACCGTTTCATTTTTGTGTTTTCTTTTTGTATTTGGAACTATATGTCTGCTAAAACCATTCAAAAATTGTCTCCGTATCTTCTAAGTTCGCTTTTGTTAGTGTAAGAAGTCAAAGTTGCTTTTTCTCACATAAAATTGCTATCTCCTGAAACTGAGTAGACTGCCGCACCAAACAGACGTAGTCCAACACTGTATTTAAATCTTGCTCGTGATTGATCGCAAATAGGGATTTTTTTGTAAACTAGTTTGATGCAGTTTACCCCAAATGCTCTCAGACATACCATGCGAAACCACAGTGCAATGCTTCTTGTATGCTGGGAGAGTGGTTTCCTCTTGAAGACTTGAAAACTCTAATATTACAAAACACCGGTGCGATGGTTGCGTGTTTCCATAGTTACAACCGATCAATTCCATAGATTGCTTTTTTCAACATAAATATTCCCACTTACACTAAAATGTCTAGTTAGGAAATAACTGAGTGAAGGATTTCATCTACTGAATCCACACGTTGTTTAAATCAAACCAGTTTCTAAGCACAAGCAAACAATAAAGGTAAGTGTGAAATTTAACAATTAGCCGAGGCTTTTCAAAAAAGTTGTAAAGGGAATGGAACGGTTTCCCGTGGGAATACCTGCTAATTTCCACAGTGAAATTGGGCAAGGTTGGATGTATACCACCACATTTAGCCATAAAAAGACGTGCGCACCTTTTTGTTCATGGTTTTGCTCTAGGCCTACTCCAGAACATTTTTCAATGAAAAAATGAAACAAAGCAGAAATTTTTTTTGTGTATTGCTAATGGATAATTGGAAAATATTAAGACCTGGGTATTAACAAAGACATTGTCACGCGAAGGTAAGCTGCATGTTAATTTCAAAATAAAAAATGTTTACACGTGCAATAAAAAGGATTGTTTTGGTGTCACCACATTCGTGGTTTGGAATGAAACTGTTCAATTTTCGAAATCTTATTAGTTTCCAATTATCTTAAATACAAAAACAAAAACATCGAAATGCAATGTATGAAAGATTACTTCAAATGTCGCTATTAGCAAAAAATTATGCCATGTGGGTGACGTATTTGCTTTTAATTGATTAACTTACTACATTTAATTTATGATCACCAAAAAAATTGGTAACAGCTCAAAAATAAAACATATCTATAAGGAATTCTCCTCTGAGTCTGCATTCCTTGACTATCTGTGGTAGTTGCTCGAGAGTGTAGACTGCATAGTTTGATTTCTGAAAGTGTTCATTCCTATTTGCAATCAACAGACCTTGCAAAAGCTTTTCATATCTGAACATAATTAACTGCACAATGCACGTTTGCTTTAATGATGACGTTCACAAACTGCACTTTTGGTAAATGTTAATTCATGTCAATTCAAAATGGGAAGTTTTTCGCCCTTACCTTCATTACTTTATGGAGAAATGGACATTTTTGCATTCTGCTCAACACATTACACACATTTTTGAACTTTATTTCACATTTTACTGTTTATCATCCTGTCAGTGTCTCATGTACATGCCATCAAGCACAAAATGATTAAACATGCTAAAAATGTCTGGGGAATGCCCCCCTGGGCCCCCCCCAGATGCGCCCATGACGCATACACAATCAGCTTTCCAGATATGAAGATCATTAGTTTAATTTTAATTTTTTCTTACCATACAAGGTTCAGTTGTTTTTTATTTGTTCATAGCTATATTTTAAGTACGTTGATGTGCTGCACTTTTCATTAAGATTATTTACTAATTACGCAGTACGATTCACGTAAATTTATAAATGAACTTGAAAATCTATGTAAAACTCTTCACTCACCTGTTTCACAACCCGTCGTCCCAGTACAGTTGGATTGAACAGGCGGACACTCTGGACAAATGCAGTACTCTTGTGGACAAGTTTTATTCGTTCGTTCAAGGATTTGTGGGTACGGGCAAACGAGACTTTTTTTTCGTACAGGGCAAGTGCAGTTTCTCCGCGGACAACACGAATCCTTATATTCGGGAATATCCACCAGCACTTGTTCATCTGGACACACTGGATCAGGTGGACAACTGCAACCTAACAAGCACAGATACTGATGAAATGAAACATATATATTTTCACTTTACAATCGTTGGCTAAATGGCAGTCTTGACCCTGAATGAACTTTCAGACAATAACAAGTGCTTCATCCTTTAAACCCAACTCTACAGTTCAGCAAATTCACACCTGAAAGTCACTGATTTTGAAGCGTTTATTCCTGGTGCAACCAGATGTCTGGGCAGGATTTACAGTTCTGGCCGCACAAAGACTTTAAAAAACAAACAAGCAGGTAACTCTGGAATGGATGCTGCAAATTGCGTAATCAATGCATCTCGAAAAACCTTTCGAAAAAAACTCATGCGTGCCTGAAAATTCTGCCGCCCCAGGCTGTATCTTCGAAAGCCTATATGGTAAGTCCGGGCCTGCATATGGTGTTGTGTGCCAGAATGAATGCATAAAACAAACGATATATTGAAGTGGTCCTAGATATATGTCTCAAAGATTAAAGTTGAAAAGCAGTAGGAAGTCGAAAAGACACTAAATCTGTTCCCAATAGTGAGATGATGTTAGAGTCATAGACGGGTTCTAGTTAATTAAAATATTCCACTGCTGGGGCCAGTAGAGAAAACGTAACGAGTCGCTGTGATATGCAGTGCATATTAACAAAATACTCGTAAAAATAAGACTATAAGAGCGGGCAAGAGAGTTTCATGCGCCAATTATACGATCCTAGTTGAAATATTCGATTTTTATTTTTTAATGTACTTTAGAATGATCCGCCCATATGTTTTTGGAAAGATCGGTGAACGTCATATTCATGAATTACAATATATTAGTGCTTGGAATTCGTTCGAGTTGATTAGCGCACAACTAAATTTAGGCAAACTATTTATTCAACAGCAAGGATTTCACAAAATCACAGATGGGTTTGTCGCCTATAATTTGGCACGCTTGGCTTTATTTCGATATCATAATTGCCTTTTGGTTTGTTCAGTACTTCTTCAAATTTATTAAATTTCATTTTTGCGTCACTGCTTGTACGAAAGCCTAATTTAAGTGATGAGCTTGGATGATATCTTTGAAAGTCCATAAATTTGTCTGATACGTTTTCAGCTAGAGGCCTAGGGATGTTGTTCAGTAATTTTAGGCAGAGTCGGTTGGCATGTGAGTGGTACTAATTTTGTGCGAAATGAACAAAATGCTTGTTTCAAGTGTTGGACTGGTTTGCTCCATTGTTCAATATATTTATAATCGATAATATAAATTAATATGCGTTGCACGTATGGCGCAAAGGAGCAGTTTTCTATTACTGGCGAGAATCTAACACTTCCTGGAAAAGATTATCAACCCTGAAGAGTTACTACTACATGAGCTTGTGACTTTCAAAATGTACATACAAACTGAATAAATCGGAGATAATTTCACTAACAAACCAATTACCATTTTCGCACATTTTAGCAACTCTTTTTTTGTGTGTGCTACGACGTCGCTGATGCTTACGACTGATTCAAAGTGAACGTAATTCCTTATGAAGATTCCTTTTTGGATCCTCAAAATACTTTTGCTTTAAAAGCAGCTTGTACTATTTCCATTACAATTTTGGGTTCGAAATGTCACAAATTCAAAAATTTTAACTACGTTTGTGAGATAAATTGTTGGTATTGGTTTGTTTTAGAGATAATACTTGGTACGTTATCGGTGCCATTTTTTTGCTGTTAGCTGAAAAAACTGCCATACTTTCAAGATAGGAATTTGAAATGAAACATATACCATTACCCTGGAAAGTTTCAACCCATTTTTAGAACTTCCTTGGTTGCAATTCTACCGTCGTTGGACACTTCGGAAATGAAGCATTATCAATTAAACACTTTACAACAGCATCAATACGTTGTTGATTCAAAATAAACGTGATTATATCTTAATGGCAGATCACTGGCAGACACGTCAATTTATGAAAATTGATGATTTCACAACCGACTATCTCACAAATGTGCCAACGCTCTTTAATTAAAAGCTAATGATACCGGAATAGCCTTGATATTCTTTGTGACCAGCACTCAAAATCCAGCCTACACCTACAAAAAACTCGACGAAGTTCACAAAGATTAATTATGCTTCTTCGGCTAAAACTGACGAACTTCCTTGTAGTTGGACCTGAGTTTGGATGCTCGATCAACCGCCTGCACTTTTCTTCAGTACATTAATTAATTTGTTTCTCTGAGCAATTTTCCAATATATTTGCTACCCAGCTTACAAGCGGCCATTCGGTCAGCTCAGGGTGGTCCAAGACTGCGAGCACGAATGGGCACATTACAGTTTGAAGAAAAATTTGCGGGCCGTAAAGAAAAGAACTCCATTGCAATTAAAAGACTTGTTTGCTGTTCTAATAGACTTAATTTTTGCTGCACGCCCAACGCAAGTTTTGATTCTAGGGTAAATTTTATGTTCTCCGTTTATTTCGTTGCGACTCAAAGTCGAGATTTTCTGCTAGAAAAAAAATGCACAACACACCAACAAAATAGCAAAACAATTTTTGTTTCTTGGTTTTCGTTATATAGTCATTGTCTGCTTTAATTTTCGAAGTCAGCCGACGCAAACAGGCATACAGGTTTCATCAGCCATTCGTTTTCGTGTGTCGCTTTTCAATGGCTTCATAATTAAGAAAGCACTTTCGCATATTACGAACATGGAGCACATCTTCAGTGCAAAGTTTCTTAAGCGGGGCATTTGCCCGGTTGCCCCCCTCTGGTTACCCTCCAATTATTTCAAAATTACTTTCCTAGAATTTCCGTGGTATTTGGTGTTTGGTGCTGTAATGCCTCTTTAAATAAAAACTCTTTTGGAACGGATATTACTTGCAATCTCACAAGACACTGTGGTTTGCTCCCAGTTAAAATTGAACTTTCTGTTTTTCTCTGACACTTCTCTTTTTACACTCATTGATTGTTAAATTACTATACATGACTAAAATATTACTTTATAACTTCCACAATGCACATCTTCTGATCTAACTCGAACATTAATTACAGAATCTACGCTTGCAACAAAAATAAACGCATGCTTTGTGGTCACAGAGTACTGTAACGTTAACATAGTCTAGAGGTTAGTTATTGTAACGTCATAAATTGTAAAAATATATTGCTACCCCATAATACTTGCATATAGTGACCTGCACTTCAATGATGTGTGACTTGCAAATGGTGTGTGGCCAATACAATGCATTTATGACTTTGTGTATTATACGGCATACAGAAAAGGTTCGCGGGCCGCGTGCCAGTGTTTGGATCACGCTGGGTCAGCTCACTGCACCCGCTTCAGCATGAGTAAGACAACAAAAATTGTCTGATTCATCTTTTTTTTAATGTAGTAAACAATTTAATGAAGTACTGTATTAGTCCCTCAAACATACATTGCACAAAAGCCTCACAGCATGTTTCTCCATAAATCAGGCTGCAGTTTATTTAAACTGGAATATTAATTTAGGTTTCAAAAAACTGCACGTGGCCCGATGTTTGCGGAAGGTTTCTGTGAGCCGTTTTGTGAAATTATTGATAAGGAGCATTTATCGCCACAGCACATACGACAGAACAGCTCTCTGATGGTCAGGTAGATTCTGATGGAACTCACCACAACGTAGCATAACGAAACATCTAAAATTTACATTGGTTCAAAAACAATTTTGGTTCAGGCATTAAGTAAAGTATTGCTTCATCCTCATTGCACACACAGAACAGATGGGAAATACTTACATTTCGGTTCAACGCACTCGTCTGATCCGATGTGCTTCCTCACCAGACCTGGTTTGCAGAAACAACCACTCACAGGTTTTTCATTGTAACATTCATCACCGTAAGTGTCACAAGTCCTTTCAGCATCACAGGTTCTGTTACACACTCGGTATTCAAGGCCACCCGGACAAATTGGCTCTGGAATATCAGAACACAATGCTTTCACGAATTCTGCCAGTGACAATCCAAGAAACGTTTAATTTTTAACTGTCACCTTACTTGAGCAGTTCAAAGCATCTACCCAGTCAACGCAAGCACCGTTTTCTTGACAAAACTCTGCGTAAGCCTTGACTGCTGAAGAGTTGCAAGCATCGCACTAAAAAATGAAAATGTAAACAAACACAAATTTTAGTGCTTGTACGCAAACATGGTGGAAAAACACAACATCGCGCTGTGTAAAACACAAGGGGCTTCTATGCAAGTTTGTTCTCAAAAATGTGATTCTCTTTGACTTACGTCTCCCAATATCTTGGCATCATCTTGACAGGCCTTAATAAAATGTGAAGCATTCATGCGACGGTTGCATTCGGAAAAGATGGATCCTTGAAGTTCTTCGCACTTATCTCCGTTTTCACACACGTGGCAGTAATCAGGCAAGGGTGTCCTACACAACACTCCAGTTGAATGTTCGGGCTAAATTCAGTATCTTTAAATTTGTGACAGCTTTGGCATCAACTTAGCCTGGAACAAAATCGAGGTTTACATAAAGTACAAAACTTAGATGTTCTTCTTATTTTTTTAATTATGTGTATTGTCCACATTTTCTATTTTCAAGCAAAATATAGCCCATGTAGTATATAAACTTTGTAACATTTTAAGAATTTAATTAATTAATTTGGTGGATATATTTCCTTCAAGAAAATCACAAGATGTAGAACTCCAAGAAGCAATGGAGAATATATCCTGTAGCCTATTACTTTCGTGATTTTCAGAATATCCCCGAGTCACTGTGATGCATGCGTCTGCATTGAGTACAGTGATAAGCCTTTTTTCTATGTTGGAACGGGAGTTGAAACTTATCAACCTGTTCCCCGAATTTTATCCAGCAATGCATAATTTCAAGCAGACAGCACCAATACACTGTGCCCTCGACCTTTTTGTAATCGAAAACCAGACAGAGCTGAGAATTTTACTGCGGCTCAGGAGTACCCTATGACGCTCTCACAGGCGAAAATGCTTCCATGGGAAGAATTTACCAATCACACACCCTGAAAGCGAGTGTTCAGACCACTAATACGCATTTTGTAATTTCGCGGCCCTGCACCGATTGATCCCTGGTCTGGTACCGGTCAGCAGCCAAGGGTTGGGGACCACTGGTCTATTGCAGAACTATACAGTAGTTCCTAACCTGAGTTCGATCGAACACCAGGGACTCGGTGAGTCAGTCTCTGGGGTCCGTCGCAGGTCCGATGCATGGTACATATTATGCGTGAACAGAATGTACGCATATGTTTTTAAGGAAATGTTTTAATTTTTTTGATCACAAAGGGTTCGCTGAATGCATGGATCAAACTTGCGGGGCTCAGTACCTTCAACAAGGTTAAGAACCACAGATCTATAAAAAATACCGACTGAAAACAATGAGTTTTTGATTTGAATTAAAGTGACACACGTTTATTATTTCAATTTTAACGCTTATTTCAAATTTTCCTTATATTTTGCTTTGGTATCATTCACAGAATTGCGTGCTCTCACATTGAACAGTCAGCACAACGCCGATCGCTGCGAGGATAGCATTCACATTCTTCATCAGTTCCGCTGACTCGCCAGCTGGCACCGAAATCTCGCGTTGAGTCTATCAAGGTTCCGTCTTTTCCTTCGAAATCGTCGTCCTGATTGTTGGAGCAAGTACCTGCGATTCATAAGTGCGAAATGGTGACTATGACTCCCCGTGTTGGGTTATTGTCACATGATTTATTTCCTGCCGTCAAGGAAAACAGATCATTTTCGAAATGCGGTTCGTACCGTCGGTGATGCGAAAAGACTTATCTCAAAGTGACAACAATTACAGGCTCCAGCTTTGCAACAGGCTGTTTGAGGAATCTCCTGCCTGTTTCTGCTCCCATCTTCTGGCAATGATTCAAGGTTGCACCCATCATTCAACAATAATAGTTAAGTCACAGCAGTGACCCACATCAAGCGAAAAGTATTTTAAGCTCAGTGTATTTAAAGTTGCTGATAAGTTTCCTTAAATGTTAAAACGATTGCAATGCCCAATTGAGAGCTGATTGAACAGGAATTGCGTCTTGTTGAATTTGTTTGAATATTTGATTTGCGTTTTTTTGGATTATCCAAAAAAAACTTCAGTTGTGTTTTGAAACTTCTAAGAGTAAATAAAGTATTCTTTTCCGGACACTCCACATCAATTAATTTTTTTTCATTGCTGCAGATTTTGTAGACACACTTTTACAAAAAACTTACCATGAGCATAAATGTAGATTCAACGTGCTACACTTTAAACAGTGGTTCGGTTGTAGTTTTTATTTCTATCCACAATAACGCGGCAAACGCTAAATCGCAATCTGTGTCCGAGTGCGCAAATGAATACACTAACAATTACACAGCACTGTAGCAAAGAAACAACAACAAAATACGAAACTTTACCGCAAAGGCCCACTGTTTTGTTGAACATGTTTGAAGCCGGGATGGAGATAACTGTATACGGTAAGCCAATTCCGTAATAACGAAGTTCAAGGCCTATTACTGGTATAGTCAAGAAAATTTGTCTTCCTTCCGACTTTATGTGAATGCCATATTGAAACCAAGGCAAACTTTGCAATGTAGCCTCATTGACTTTGACCTTAAGGCATAAAAAGTGTCAGCCATGCAGAATGTATTAGAGTACGTAGCACAGGGCAAGCATTGTTGCGATCGGAAATCCCAAGCAGCATATGCGCAAAGCTTCGCACTGTGGCAGCAAGCAACAATAGAGTTCACATGCCATGATCACTCAATTATTGCTTGTTCGCGCCACATATATCTATGGTGTTGTTCTTCACGCACATCCCGTTCGTGGTGAATCACACAATCAACGCAACACCACCGGAGAGGTTGCAACAGCATCTAAAAAGCTTAAGACAAATTCTGATCTACAGAATACAAAACAAATGATAATATTTTTCGAACATGCACAGAAGAAACCGATTGACATTCTAATTCAGTCGTTTACAGGCCAACGTTACCACAATGGAAATAAGCTTTTGAACGCTTGTAAACATTCTGATAAATCTAAATTCACGCTCAATTTTCTCATTACGCTTCTTCAACTATTTTACTGCAACATCTGTCGCCAAAACAGAAAGACGGGTTAAGATAAACACAGAATCGCAGAACACCAACCTCGTATAGTGAAAATGTACAACCAAAGTATGGGCCACGTGGATGTGAGCGATGGTATTATTGCGATCGGAAATCCTGAGCGGCATGTGCGCAAAGCTTCTCACCGCGGCAGAAAGCTACAATAGAGATCACCCGACGAGATCACTCTATTATTGCTTGTTCGCGCCACATACATATATTTTTGTTCTTCGCGCACATCCCGTTCGTGGTGAATCACACAATCAACGCAACACCACCGGAAAGGTTGCAACAACATACCCTCCTTTTTACAACGAACCACCCCGATCGCACGTTCTTTGTGTGAAGGGTGACCCTGGCACGACCTTCACATCCTGGTCACAGTACCATTTTGTTGCGATCGGAAATCCTGAGCGGCATGTGCGCAAAGCTTCGCACCGCGGCAGCAAGCAACAATAGAGATTACCCGACGAGATCACTCTATTATTGCTTGTTCGGGCCACATACAGATATTTTTGTTCTTCGCGCACATCCCGTTCGTGGTGAATCACACAATCAACGCAACACCACCGGAGAGGTTGCAACAGTACGCTGCATCCTATTGACCGCGCGTGTTATAACGCAAGTGGCAGTGAAAGGTGTTTAACAACACCATAATCTTTCTTTTTCAACGGATCTTTTTTTACATCACACTCCTATGTTGGGAATTCCTGTTGAATTGGTACAATTTCTTTGGAAACTTTTATTGAAACAAAGACTTCTTGTTGTGCACCACAATTGCCATTGAATACTAGATGCTACAAAATTAGTTAGCTTCAGCTTAAAGACCCAGCATCATAAGAAGAACGCTTTTCGCTTTTTTCAAGTCGCGTTACATAGTGTTTACAGAGTTACCCGTATTCACAACCGCTTCACGCGTCATTGCTCAGTCAACACTGCCCAGACCTCAGCTGGTTCTCTGAGTGATAATGGATAACCATGGAAGATCATGCATATTGCATACCCAAGCAAACATGCGTTGCGCGCAGTTCTATTCGCTTGTGTATGTGCTATTGCAAACCATCAAGTGTGCTTTCGGGGTGTACAACTTACAGAAACGGTTGAAGTGACACGAGTCTTTCATGCAGTTACTTTGAAAGGATGATGTTTGACCGGGTGCGGTTGATATACGAGCAAATGCGGTAGCTATGTTTTAGTGAGCAGAATATGGTCAATGCGATAGATGGTTCTGAACGGTTGATATCTTTGAAGTTTAAGAGTGACGTTGGAAAGTTTATCACTGACTGTGACAGACTGATGCAGTTTAAGTTTTATATATTTCACAGCTTGCATGTCCTGAAACAGAGTGATACTGTAGCTAACTTAGTAAAAGTTAATGAGATTTATTAAGTTAGGGTTGCAATTGCAAACAGTGGAAGACTGTAAAATAGAACCGATTATTGAAAGTTTAAACTTTAGTAGCTTCACACCGAGATTTGAAACTCGAGTATTTTTATTGGGTTTACGCCATTACGTTTACTAACTACAAATTTGCTGTGATCAAAGATTTTTTGTTATTCTTTGAATGTTTTGAAATAAATACCTAATATATTGAATTTATTTAAGTTTCGACAGATTTACAGAAATGAACACTTTTGAAGCAAGAATAGTTTTTAATATTTTTGGAAAACGTGGGGCACCCATATTATGTCGTCAAAACAGAAATCTTTCGCATATGAATATTTTACATTAACCAGTGATTTGAAATATTGTGTATGCCAACGCACAATAAACAAAGATGGCAAAGAAAGAATGTGTGATGTAGAAGTTAAAGCTTCCGTTGGCACTTCTCCTAAATCCCATGCTCCGACACGTATTTTTAATGTAGAAAAACATTTGGGGCTGTCTTCATCCTGAGATTTCGAAACTGCTGCGAGAGAATGGTATAGTGCTTCGTATGGAACAACAACAGCATCAAATACTGAAACATTGAGTGCCGGAAAGAACCCTGCTTCAGCGACTCTGACAAAGTTTTTTTGCCAGCGACAAAGTGACTATAACAATGGCTCCAAAATGCATTAAAAATATTGTTGTCATTACTGTTCTCAATCGCATGTCTTGAGATTCTTTTCTCAACCTGAAGTGCTATCACAGAATAGCGTATTGGCACAAAATCTGGGAGTGTCTATAAACAGAGATAACATAAAGAAGCTAGTATTTGACGAATAAGAAAGTCAAAAGAAGCAGCTGAACAGCCAGCTAAGCAACAAATTTATTTACTTGAAAATGGATGCATGCACACGCCAACATGCTGATTGCTTTGTCATGTAGGTGAAGTTATGTAGATGAAAGAAAAAATTACTTCAAAAATCTTAGCTATAAGAAGCATTCATGGCCACCATTCCAGCAAGTTCTTAACACAATTGGTAAAAGATATGTTGTTAGATTATGGCATTCAGAAAAACCATGTATTATGCTTTGGCACAATAAAATGCGTCCATATGATGAGCATGGTCAAACAACTCAATGAACAACCAGGAGAAGGGTCAAATACTGCAGAAGAAAGTGCAGCAGAAATTCAAGAACAATCTGCGGCTAGTCTCAGCAACCAATTAATTTTATGTGATGATTATAATTGATTTTTATAATTATTTAAATAAATTGATCAAATCAAAGTCTTAACTTATGTATCAAGCGACAATAACACAATGCTTATTTATAAAAATAATTTTAGCTCTCTCCTTTGCCCTAGTTGACAGGCAATTCACGTTATGTTATAGAGTCGGAAGTTTTGGAAAAGGGCGGAATCGGAGTCGAAAAAATTTGGAAGGTAGAAGTCGGAATTGGAGTCGGACATTTTACCTCCGACACCGCAACCCTGATTCGAAATCACAACCATCAAAGATGAAACGTAGAAGTCACGAAGTGCATCCACTGTTCGGCGACTATGCATCCTAGATTGAGCAGATTGAAACATAAGAAAGACAAACAGTTGCTATGGAACTTGTTCCGGTCAAAAACTACACGGGTCGATGAGTTTTACCATCAACTAAAACTTCATTTCTCAAAGAATATTTTTCAGTTTTTCCAACTTTTCATCCAGTCTCTCATAACCATCTTGCTGTTGGGAAGACGTTTACTTTACACTCACTACAAGTACAGATAAAGCATTTTCTTGTGATGTGGATTCCGTAGAAAGGGGACATTGCAACACTTGGTGCAGAGGGGTTTGCTGATGAACAAATGTAAGGGGCCGACAGGAAACCCAATGTACAGAAGAAATTCTTGCGTTTTTTATCTAACGTAAATTGCACAAATCCTCAAGCAACTCGTTTAAAAGAAATAAGTTCGTTAATATCGGTAGACGAAATAATTTAAGTTGCTGGCCTCCAGGGAGGTGACATATGCGAATCAATCAGCACCATTTTTAATAGGAAATCGATTGCATATCAACATACGCATACTCAGTTTTGAAATCTGCAATAAAACTCACTTCACGTTGCGTAACCATTCAAGATGCTAAGCGTGTATTTGACTACGTCAGTTGAAGATTTTGCGTAATCTCATATAGGAAACGGCCATCTTACCGATTGTGCAAGTGTCAAGGATTGATTGTGATAAAGTTCAACCAATGTCTCTTCCCATTTGACGAAAACTCGCTTAAGACATGTTGCATTGGTAGCTTCATCGCACACAGTGTTGTCACTGTAATAGACAAACGATTTTATCTTAACTTGGTACGTTGATGTTAACATAAACCGACGATAAACTTTAGAGTACCTGTAGACATGCAGTCGTGAGGAGTCTCTATATGTTACCAGTGTGTAAACACATTTACCCATGTAAGTGTAATATTTGTTGTCGAATGTTGTGTAATGAGGGTCGCCATACACGAGGCAATCGCCTGCCAACAGAAAGTTAAATTTTAGTATTTCATCAAACAAGTAGTCATACAAACATTATGCATAAAAAATGAACAGCGGAAGCACTTGATATTCATGCTGACACAAAAACAATTTTTGCATCAAGTGGCCTACTCAGATACTGTTTTTTTCGCTGAAACATTTCGGTCATTTTTAGCTGAGACATTTTGGTCACGGAAAAATTTCGGTCATTTGTCTCACAGTTGTATTAAAACTCGCCCTAAAGGTGTTTTTAGCCTATATTTTCAAACATTCTGACCGAAACGACTTAATTTTTTTTGGTCATTTCCAAAACGTTGCGGTCTCTGACCGAAAAAAACAGCTCAAATATAGTGTCATGTGAAGTCACACCATTAGCTGTATCACGAAACATTTGCAAGTCTAGTGTCGATAGGTTTGTTAGGTATTTTATGCCAATCATTTTTAGCCAATATTTACGCATGGGTTCTTATGATGCGTACATGGACACACGTAAGTTGGGCAGCATGGATTTTCATTGCTTTTATTCAAAACTGGGGTGACTCCACCAACACAGGTCGGCATCACGTGCGGTGGACAAGGTATGTAAGGCTCCACAGTCACGTGGCACGAGTAACAAGAGCTGCAGTCACATCTCTTTCGGTAGCATCCATCCACATCCCACAATTCACCGTTCTATAAAACAAGAATTGATTGACCTCATTAAATACCGAATTAGTAAATCGAAAACTATTGCCGGTTTATGACTGTTTGAAAGTTAACCATATTTGAAGAAATATTTCTCAAAAAGTGGTTAAAGTCTTTATTTCAATTGTTTTCAAATTAAAATTGTACAGATTAGGAAAACTACGTAGATAATAATCAATCAAAAAACATTTAAACCAATGTGTTTTGCTTTTTACCTAGCGCAAAATCTCGGTATTTTACCAGTTAAGACTAAAAGCAAATGGGCCGGCTATTTCGTTTTACAAACAATCACGACCACGAGCAACAAACGCAGGAAAACGTTTTTACACTGCACAAATTGTTGGTGAGGCAACTAGGTAATATTGCCAACATAGGATTTAATTATAGCCTTACTTCATTTTCATTAAATTACATAGGTTTTTCATTTGGAGAATGCACTCAGAAGAATACAGAAAGATTTTTTACGAAAAAAAAGAAACGGTTTTATACAAATATCTATTAAGCTCCGTTTTTGTTTTTTTCTCTACTACTTACTTTAATAAATGAATTTACAAAGTTGTCGTAAGTTTTCAGATAAAATTTTTGGTCTACTGCACCTTGTGACGGAATCCTTGATCGTCGCACGTGTTCTTACAGCATTTCGTTACGTTGCAGCAACGGTTACTCTCTTCAGGTACGGCGGTCAAAATTCCAGTCTTACATGTAGCAGGACTGGGTGGACATGCAGTTTCATTGCAGATGCATCTGCGAATGGCATATATTATTTTGTTTATTGTTCTGCTGTGTTATTTTCAAAAAATGCCAAGTTGACATTCATAAATAAGTGGCAGTATTGCAGTCAAAGCTAAAAATGGATATTATCTGGATCCCGAATGCATTTTTATCCATAATTACTGTTAGAAGCAGTTTGCAGTATAACCATAATCGAAAGAAGACCTTCTATGAAATCTATTCATTTAAGCCAGTGTTTCCCAATCTTTTTTGGCTAGCGCCACCTTTTCTGACAAACAAATTTCTATCGCCCGCCTACCATGCCTAGCACACAAATCAACATAATTTTTCGTGCATTTCACTAAAAAACTTAATTTTGTAAAACGCTAAGTTTTTGTTTACAAATTACATGCATACATGTTTGTTGATCATATTGTTTTTTATGACATTTGGTCATTCAAAGTTAGTAACACAACAGAAATGTAATTATTGACTGGGTCTACTACCGCCCCCCAACCGCCAATTTCTGTTTCACCGCCCCCCTATAGTTTCTCACCGCCCCTAAGGCGGCGATACCGCCCACTTTGGGAACCACTGATTTATGCGGTTGAACTAGCTCGTATTCATTTCCTCACTTTTGACTTTACTCTGTATGATTCTTTGTTAACTTACATCGAATCGAAGCAGCATTCGTCCACGCGGTACTGCAATTTGTATTCATATGATTCGCAGGTTTCATTGGTGGTATTGCAAGTCAGGCTTTTGTTCTGGTAAATCTCTTCTGTTGGGCATCCTTTGGCAGATCTGTTACAAGTCTGCGGTAAAAAACAAAGGCTGTAAAACGCGTGCTCTAATACAACCCATCTCAACCTTTTCCTAATCACGTCCCATCTGTTTCAGAAAAACCCAATCCAATCAATGCTATGGCTCTATCTGTTTGACCATTTCTAACATAACACTAGAATAGCCACAACGGTGATTTTGACCATTTTGCATTAGCACAAAATCACAAATATGCTCATGCGTATCGGATAGCAATGAAACTTCTTGGATTTTACTAACTATGGCTTCGACGTAATCCACAGAAATTTAAGTCAAACTACCCACCATTAAGGGGGTGCACTATACCTCGAACAACCACAAACGGCCATTCTGACGGCAGTCGAAACGCTTCGCGAGCGATCCCTTTCTGTTTGCAGGTGTGGCAAAGAGGAATACATTTAATTTATTAAATTGCTTATAGCTTTGTCGCATTTGGTGTGTAGTTGTGAAACAGGTGACAAATTTAGCCCTTTTTTCTACAAATTAGTGATCATATACAGTTCGCTTTAGTTTCAGATGTGTGGCATAGGCTGGTGAGCAACTGTGCATCATTGCTACAAACTCGGAGAAAATGTTACAATCTGTCATGAATCTTCTGAAACGTTAGCATGGAAAGGGAAGTGTCGTGGAATGTGCCTGTGATTATTATGCCGTTTCTTGTGTTCAGTGGTTGCGCGTTTGTAATCATTGAATGGTGCTTGCTGGGTTGCCGAAGTGCTTCGCGTGTTTGCTCATCCGTCGATATCGCATTTATGCGTTGGTTGGTCTGGCGACTGGTCGCAGTTTGGATGTCAGAGTAATGTGTCTTATTTTTTTCTTTTTGAAGGAACTGACCTTTTGGCTGTTTTAAGCCACGTTCATAAACTGGCTGTGTTGGGTTGCGCTCATAACAGGAAGAAATGCTACAATTGATAACTTCATCTTGTACGGTCTGGCCAAACAATGGCGAAGACGACCAAATTCGGTACGGGCAACACGGTGGGAAAAATTTACACCATCAGCAAAAATAAATAGAACCAAAAAGGTGTTCAAGCGTGCTCCACAAAGCAGACGATGTATCACGCTAACCATTTAACAATACAAGTGACGCCAAAACTTTCCTGTGTTCGTAGCTTTATCTCTACATGTCCATTGGTAAAAACGAAATCCAATTTTTACATTTTATTTTCAAACCAACGACTTAACTAAAAAAATATTTCTTCGTGAAATGGAGTTGAAACAAGCATCAAACAAAGAACTATCACGAAAACTATAAAGCTGAAACAAGTTCAAGTTGTCACGAACTGCACAGAAAGCAAAACGGCCAAAAACTTGTGTCATATATGTAGCAAAATTGTGCGTGGCGAGTACACAGCTAAAGATCTTGTTGAATGTGTTACATATAGTAATATAAATCAGTGAACCAAATACATCTGCACATGCATGATGATAAATTTAGTTTAAATTTTCAGTTATAGGTGAACTAAAATAATTTTTATGTGAAATTATTTTCAATGAAAAGTCCATACAGTCTCTTAAAACAATCGCTGGTTCAGTTTGTTCGCTCTTATCTAAACTTTAGCGCCGCGTGGTGTTCGGTGAAAGTAATCGCTGTTGGATGTTCAGGACATCCGAAAATCTCAACTGCTTTTGTGTTAAATAACAAAAACTGTTTAAACTTAAGCTAAGATGGGTTACATTTACCATAATTGTAGGAAAATTCCATTATTGCAAGGACACTTGTAAATTGCTCGAGTTGCAATATTAAACTCCATGAATTTAGTGTATCTGACACTAAAATCCGCTTATTACGCGAAGGTTTCTCGCGTACCCACATGTTGACAACTATTTCCCTAATGATACACACTATATACTTGACTCAGCATACCTTTGTTATGCAGTTTGGATCCGAATAGTCTTTCCACGTTTCTCCTATATCGCGAGTAACATTGCCTTCGTCAATGCAGAAAACACATTCACAGGTATAGTTCTCGCAGCAAGGGTTTACTTGGACCTGTAACCGACAAACAAAACAAATATCTGTGACATACTCTGTATTTGAAGCACTCTGAAGTAATTTAAGAACACACGTGAAGCACTCAGCAATTAACTCTGTCAGATATTGCAAATACGAGAAAAACATCTAAAAACTTTTCCTACACTCTGTAATAAATCCTGTCATATCTTGCAAATGGCCAGACAGAATAACAGACACGGAAGTCCTGTGCTGAACAAACACACTCAGCACTTATACTCTAGTGCTCAAGACATAAATCAAGCGGGGAGATCACGTCCACCGGATGGCACGCAACCGAAAATAACCGCATTAGCTAACCAATGGCAAAGAAGAATGTTGCAAATACAAGAAAAACGGCCAATAACACATTCACTGAAGCGGCGATTAAACCTGAGCATTGACAACGAGTACGTTTTTTGATGTGCGACGAGGAATTCATTGACATTATCAGCTTTGTCTTTTTCACCACTTCAAGCATGTGTTATGAGGCAGGAAGATGGAATGATATGTAAGTGAAATTAGTTTCAAATCGATAAAAAGCATAAACTGAATAGATGTCTAAATTTTTCATTCATAGTGTATCTACGGAGCTGTAAGTTAACTAAAAAAATCTCAGCCAACCTTTGTCCTGTTTTCATTAGCTTCACAGGTGACAGGCTCACTGGTAGGACAAGAAACAGGTAAACACTCATAAGTGGGACAGCAAGTGTTGTTTAAACATCGGTAATCCGGTGTGCCAGGTGGTGATGCAGGATACATCCTCATTTCGTAGCAATCAGTACAGTTCGGGCCTGAGGGACACTTGCTGGGATTGCAAGCTGGAATAAAAAGAAATTTAAAAAAATGCAATACTGCCTTTCTCTAATCTAGAATCTTTGCCTAACTTATCATAAGTGGTTATCTTACCGCAATGACTGGAGGTGATGCAGCCGCATTTCTCTGTCGAGTGAGGTTCGCATCCGACCGAAGAGCATTCAGCTTCTTCCAGGCAGAGGCCCAGATCTTGGAGATACGTGATATTGTTGCAAACGCATTCGTACTCTTCACAGCACAAGTTGGGATCCTCCTGGCTTTCGTTGTATGTCACGCGAACAACGTGTTCGAAGGTTAGGTTGCACTTTCTTTGCTTAAAATCGCTTTCTGTTTCACACGCGTCTCGTTCACTCCACGTTTTGCTTACTCGGAAACACGAGTCTGTCTCGGAAATCTCAGCGGTGCAAACAAAAGTCGAGTTGCATCCTAGACTGTCATACACTTCGAAAGAGGCACCACGATTAATTACTTTGCCTTCGTGAAAACAAACGTCGCACACGCATGTCCAATTGGGACAACAATCACCGACTTTTTTATGGTCTTCCAGTTTGTAGCCATTGGAACAGTTGACAGGTCTGTCTTGGCACGCTTGACATTCACAGTCATACGATGGACAACAAGGGTCATCTGGATCGGTTCCGGCTTCTGTCACCACAACCACTTGTCTATCGCTTTGCGTGCAATTATGCGCTGTTTCGTTGTATTGTTTGCATGCGGTTTGAAGACGTTTTATGTCAGTACTGCATTCGCACGTTTGTTCAGGCGTACACCGAAGGTTGTTTGATCCAGAAACCTCCACAAGAACTTCTCCTGGGTACTTGCATTTCACCGGTGGTGCGACTGTCGTGTTTGGGCATGCTGCAAAGCAAGGAGTTGAACAAGTATATGTAGAATCGTATTGTGGTGATATGTTGTCTTTATCTCATCACTTTATTTTTTAGGACAGAACCTTTCAGATTTACAAAACCACGCCAAACCTAGCATAATTATGAATATAAAGGACTGAAGCTGATAATGCAATCAGAAAAGTACTGCTTTGTTTGAAAAATATGTCAAATATTTAAAACCTTTTAAAATGCTTTGCATATATGAACATGTTTTGAAAAAACTTATTTGATTCACGTTTATGCTCAACAGCTGAGCATTTTCATCTCACCAGGCACTCATACGTAATTACTTGCTGAAGCACATCATCAAGTAATAAAACCGGTACGGATTTCTGCGTTGGGTACTCCACGTGTTATTTGAAATGTTACTTTATATAACATCAACCTATCTCCAAACAAGCAATCTGCATTGTGGACGACTTTACAGTACTTACTGCACGTGTAATTCATACAGCACGGGTCGCTGGAATATGTTGGTACTGTGATTTGATCATCAGCACATTCGTCCGCGAACTCGTTCTCATTTTTACATCGAGGCCTTGGATCGTCTGTAGTTGTCACTTTGTAGCATCCGTCATCCAGTTTTTGATTGCTGCACATGTATTCAATCACGCAACCATTGACTGTTTCGTTCCAGGTGGATCCTCTCTGTTTACATTGGAAAAATAGTCAAAGGATCTTTCAGTTTATTCTAACTGCTACATTTCAAAGTAGACCTAATTCAAACACAAGGTTTAGAAAATTTGCGGACAACTTTTTGAGAGTAAAACCACAACTGCCATAAAATATAGCTGAAGACTGTTGCTGTTACTGAAAGCTGAGAACAAGTTCAGAACCGAACGTGAATCTGTTCACTGCCCTGGGCTGATGTTGCCTTGACACACAAACGCGCAGACTGACCTTGAAAGCCTGCGATATGATATGCAACACAATTTGGTTTAGTTACGCCTTGTAGGGTAAGGGTGGTTCCATATCCTCACGTGATGCATAACGGTAGCGTCATGGTGAAATTACTGTCTTTGGGGCATGCACTGGTTTGTAATAGGAACAAATGACCACCTGTTTTCCTGTTTTACGTCAGCCGCTAAAAAATTGAAGCGACTTTGACAAACACTGGGGAAATTTTTTGCCTCTCTGTTTCTACAGAAATTGTTGCTTAACTACGTCGGAATGGAGAACATTTACTTGTTTGGCCCTTGCATTAGTTTTTTGTTTTCTCCAAACACCGAAAACCAGTGGTGCACCCTCTTTGCTTACCTGTTTTATGGTTCCGTCACGGATCACACATGAGTCGCATATCCACTTGGGACAACAATCACTAGAATTTGGATCCCGAATGTACCCTTCCTTGTTGAATTTAGGACAACTTTTTTGAACGCACCGATAGGTCGGGCAGCAACCTTCACAGGCTTCAGCAACCGACATGTTCTTAAATTCAGGAACAGCCGTGGTGCAGTTGGGGCAGACTGATGCTTTGGGACAAAGCTCTGGGTTGCACTGACATTCGGTTTTGTTTGGACATCCACAGACATCTTTTTCGGTAACTGTGTGAACAACCACGCGACGTTCGTTACTACAACTTTTTAAAGCAAATTAGATGATGCGCCAGCGTAAATGCAACGTAATAAACTGTAAAGTAAAGTGGAATTATTTCCCAGATCTTTTCAAGCGTCAAATGAGTTTGATTAGGCTGTGAACGCTGCAAATGAAAAAATTACTTTTTGTGTAGGTAATAGTCATAACTGACTTTCAAAAGCAATGGTCTCCTTGTAAAGGAATGAAAAACGAATTGTCATTACTCAGCGTGAAGACGTCAAACACTACTCATTTTTGATATCGTCAAGTTTTATAAATCTTCGAATTAAAAAAATAATTACTTGTAATTCAGAATTTCACAAAACTTGAAATGAAAAAAATGTTGACTGCGATTTACACCAAGATGTGGGGTTGGTTGTAACTGAGTACACGGATCTAGTCTCTGCGAACATAAAAACACCTACAACCTAACGCTTACAGACATGCTTCTTGCAACAAACTGAATAAATCGCTGATTTGCATCGTAAAGAAAAAAATGTTACATTTTAACAAAAAGTTATTCAATCCTTCATAAAAAAGCGAAGTTAAAAGCATATCAAACACACCATCCAACCTGCCCCTACAAAAAAGTAGCAATGCAATATGTATCCTCCCCTTTCATCTGAAATGATTTCTGCACAATTGCACATGGCCTCTCTCAGAGAAGTAATAGTGCAATACGCAGTCTCCCCGTTTCAACTGAAACGATTTCTGCACATTTGCCATTGCACATGGCCTCTCTTACTTAAATGTGCCCAAAGGGGCACCTTCCCTTGGTTTCCCTTGATATTTGCAGCGCAAATGGCGCGTCCATTTTGTTCTACAGTATAATTTAGACAATTTCTACCATGATATGCGTAAAATTAATCAATGCCATTGCGCATCGGTTGTCAGGCACGTGGCCAAGAACCGCTCTGGAGTTTTGACACAGGAGCCCGTCCGAAAACTTTTCTCAACCACCTGCTATCCAAGCTGGATGTCCCACATAGCACCCGCTTTGCATCGGGGGAGGCGAATGTGAGCAGTGCATAGCGATTTTTTGTGGGAGAACTGAAAGCCCCTTGTAAATAGCAATCTCGTCATTGGAAACTGGACCATCTCATGACTCACACGAAAAAAACACAAACTAGTCGAGGAGCCCAAATGCTATTCCTGGACCTTGTTAGCTTGAATAAGCGTCGAGACTAGCCCAGTGGTCTTCAACCTTTTTTGTTCAATCGCCCCCCTACAGAAACTTTGCTTCGAAATCGCCCCGGCCCCCTTATGATTTTAGTGTTGGCAAAAATATTATTTTGATTTGAAAATATATCAATGCTTATGAAACAAAGGGGCAGTTCAGTTAGCACAAAAAACGAACAAACAAAACGAATGCAATTGCAGTTGTAGGAATAATGTTATTGATTTCCAAAAACAGTGGAGCTGGAGCCAGGAGCCGGAGCTAAAAAAATTTTATTGTGGAGCTGGAGCCTGAAATTTGAGTTCCCATTCAACAGACATATTTTGTATAGCAAGCCAGTTGTACACATAATGCGATGGTTTTTAGTTTTTAATGGATCAAAAGTTCTAGAGACGGAGCCAAAAACTTTTAGAGGTTAGAGCCTCAGCCAAAGATTTTAAATGCCTGGAGCTGGTGCCTTAGCCCGAAATTTGAGTTTCGGCTCCACAGTCCTTGTTCCAACTGCTGCGAACCTTTCCCCTGGGTTTTTATCTGCAAGTTTTTTAAAGCAGTTTGCAAATTGGTCAGCTTAAGGTTATATGGCATTTCCACCGGTTTTGTTCATGTCAAGACGATTGCGGTATTTTTTAAGCATGTGCAGTTACTTGGTTGAAACTTGCTCAGCAACATATTTCGTGGGAAACTTCATTAGTAATATTAGCTTAACTTTCACTAAAACGTCTGGAAAACCCTCACTGCAGTTGATCCAAACGTCTGACCATCCGTGATAATAACATATGGCACAGGCTTCATCATCGCTTTGGTAGTCGATGAAATGATCCTGGATGTGGAATCGCATTCGCTTATGTTAGTCAACTGGCAAAATGGCACATCACTAAGTCACTTTCTACGCAATCCAACTTTTGGCGTTATTTACACAGCAGAAAGACTTTTTAGCAAACTTAATCTACAGGCCACGGAAACGATTTTTTGGAAATTTTAGTTTAGCCAAGATCGGGAGGCTGGACTTGCTTGCTAGTATAAGTTATCCCTTTCCTAGCCTACTGTACTGATATACTGTGTCATTAATCAGAAGAACACTGTACAGCTATACCTACAAGCACAGTATATAACACCCGAACTGACTGAAAAACATGATAAGCACGTTTTACAACCTACGGCTAACTGTAATTATATTTGTTAGCCGTTAATTGCCACGTAAATCGTCTCATAACAGTCATTTTTCACGTATATTTTAATAGAAGACACTTAGTTCCACTGTTTTACTCAAGTTGCGAACCAAAGTTAATAAAACACATGACAACGGACTATGACGTGTTTTGCATACGAAGCAATGTTTTGGCAATGCTCTACCGAAGACTATTGGAAGTCTTGTTCCAAGGCAATTTTGCTAATAATAACCAGGGCCGGCCTTAAGCCGATGCAGCTGCATTGGACCCCGCGCCTCTGGGGGCCCCGCGCCATGGTGTTTAGGTAGATTGTTCATTTTTTCTTGATACCCCTTTCGCTCGTGAATTCAGTGGAAACGGCTTATAAATCTCGTTGCTAACAAATAATGCTCTCT